>Ga0255769_10000105_pt1 | contig 92263 bp, 57 predicted proteins | sample 041ome_9_FD_179637 | JGI IMG/M metagenome (GOLD analysis project Ga0255769, IMG submission 179637) | Coastal salt marsh microbial communities from the Groves Creek Marsh, Skidaway Island, Georgia - 041413US metaG (version 2) | ecosystem: Environmental > Aquatic > Marine > Intertidal zone > Salt...
TACGTCGATCGAGGGAAACAAGGCTTAGAAGTTATATGTTTGCTCTTAGCGTACAAGGTCAAATATCCGGAGAACTTTTTCCTTTTGAGAGGCAACCACGAGTGTAACGCGATTAGTCGAATCTACGGTTTTTACGACGAGTGTAAGCGTCGGTATAACATTAAACTTTGGAGAGTATTTTGCGACGTGTTCAACTGCTTACCATTTGCGGCGATCGTAGACGAAAAGATTTTCTGCATCCACGGGGGACCGTCGCCGGAGTTGAAGGACTTGCAGCAAATTGTACAAATCAAAAGACCGACTGATATTCCAGACATGGGCATGCTCTGCGACTTTTTGTGGTCAGATCCAGAAGCTGATATCACTGGCTGGGGTGAAAATGATAGAGGCGTTAGTTACACGTACGGTACGGACGTTGTCGCGGAGTTTTTGGAGAAGTTTGACTTTGATTTAGTCGTGCGCGCGCACCAGGTTGTCGAAAACGGGTACGAGTTTTTTGGGAAACGGCAGCTCGTGACGGTCTTTTCAGCGCCTAACTATTGCGGGGAGTTTGATAACGCGGGAGCGATGATGACTGTCGATGAGAACTTGATGTGTTCTTTCCAGATTCTGAAACCTGCGGAGCGGAAACTTATGGGTGGTTTTACTTCGATGATGGGGGGAAGGCCTTCAACGCCGCCTCGAGGAAAGATTTGAGTCCAACTAAACACAGAAAGAAAAACGAAGAAAGAAGATGTAAACCGATTCGATAATAAATAAAAGAACCTAAAAAGATATAGACGACTTGCGAGTATTGTGGGGAGAGCGGGGAGAAAGAGAGAGAGAGAGAGAGAGAGAGAGATGACCAGCGTTTTTAGAGAACAAAAAGTTGCAGCGTGCGCGTCTTCGAGCATTTATTTAGTAGAGAGAGAAGGAGACGCGACAAACGTCCCAGGCAACAGCAAACGACGACTGGATTTAGCAAAACAACTACAACTACAACAACACAGTATTATATTTCTAATATAAAAATCTTGTACTTCTAACAAATATAACAAAACTTTCATTGCACATCTCTCTCTCGCATACAGACTCTTTCTTCTCTTTGTATACGTCGTATTGTTTTAGAAGAGCACTGATATGTTTTGATGCTCCTCATAAAAAAAACTCCCCCGACGCAACCTTCGCTCTCTTCGTACGACATGCAATAATAATAATAATGGACCCTCAGCAGGAATACATACAACGTCAACAAGTGCTAAATTCCTACCGCGCATTTCTCTCTCAAAAGCTCGAACCTGAGTTGCGGAAAGCGCATGAAGAGAGAGTTAAAGTCGAAGAAAAAATCGCCGACTTTCGCTCGTTATTGACGCAAATCGAGAGCATAGAAAAAACAACCACAGCGACGACGACGACGAATACTTGTGAAGAAGAAGAACCACCGCAGACGTCGTCATCGACTGCCACGGTTCGAATAGATTTAGGCTCGGAAATTCTCTGCGACCTCGCCGTAGAAAGTGGTGGTGGTGGTGGTGAAAAACTTTTCGTCGATATCGGTTTGGGTTTCTTCTGTCAACTGTCCTTTTCGGAAGCCAAAAAACTCGCAAAGAAGCGAATAGAAGCGCTGACGGAAAACGAACTACCTCTGAAGAGAGAGAAAGAGGAGAAGATAGTAGAGCACGTGGAAATCGTCGCGAACGGTATAAAATCGTTGATGTGAGCGGAGATAGTTTTAGCATCGAGTTTTAGTTTTGTAAGTGTTGTTTTAATAATAGTAAAATAGTAATACAGTAAGAGCGTTGTTCCGCTCGCGCGCTCGTTCGTTGGTTCGTGAACAACTTCTTATGACGTTTTTTGACCGACACCGACCGAGTGATTTGAGTCTTTTCAAAACTCTTCATTTTTCAACTTTCCACGCGAACACACAACAAGAACACTTACACACTAACACACAAGAGTTTGTTTGAATCGCAAGTCTCTTCATCGTCTTCTTGTTCTTCGCGCATCGCTATTCACACGCAAAAAGTCTTGGAGGTAAAAGCATGTCTTCTTCTTCTCCCGCGGAGCAGTTCATCGACGACGCGATCTCTTCCGTTCAATCTTCCGGTGGAGGCGATCTGACGACAAACAAACTCGCAGTTCTCAAAGAGTTGAAAGAGTTATACTCTCAAAAGTTATGGCACCAATTGACGGAAAGTTTAGAGCTGACCGTCGCGAATTCGACGTTGTTTTCTTCTCCGCAAGACGGAGAGTTATTGGTCAACTTGTATGAAGTATTCGTGAGCGATTTCGAGGAACGCTTAAACGCGTTGCGTTTAGCTAGAGTGGCCGTGCACGTCTCTTCAAGGTGTAAAAACAGAGAAGAAGCGATTGAGTTTTTATCGCAGGCGATGGAGAAGATTAAAACAACCAGGCAAACCAGTTTTGAAGAGGCGGTGCTGTACGTGAGATTGCACATCGCGTTGTTGTACTTACACGGTGGGGACGAATCGAAAGCGAAGACGGAAGTGGCGAAGGACGCGAAGCTAGATCTGGCGCAATGGAAGGCACCGGATCCAAGCGTCTCGGCGGCGTATCATTACTTAGCCGCACAGTTGCATAAACACAATAGAGACTTTGCGAACTTTTATGGGTCAGGGATTTTATATCTTGCGTATGTAGATGCAACGGTTTTAGGAGATGAAGTGGCGACGGAATTGGCAGTGGATTTAGCGTTAGCGGCACTTTTAGGCGAAGGCGTGTATAACTTTGCGGAGTTTTTGGCGCATCCTATCTCAAAGTACATCTCTACAGAAAACGGGAGTGAGTTCGGGTGGTTACTAGAAATGGTGCAAGTGTTTAACGATGGTGATTTGAACGCGTACGATTTGTTATGCGAGCGATATGCGGAGCAGTTAAACGCGCAGCCGGCGTTGGTGGCGCACGAGAGAAAGTTGAGAGAGAAGGTTACGATTTTGGCATTTTTGAGAATTGTTTTTGAGTTGCCGGCGGAGAAGAGAGAGATTGAGTTGGCAGATATCGCGGTGAGAACAAAGCTCACCGTTGATGGGGTGGAGTATTTGTTAATGAAGACGTTATCGGCCGGGTTAATTAGAGGAGAAATCGATGAAGTTAGTTCAAAAGTCGTCGTCACGTGGGCAATGCCTAGAATTTTGTTGAAGCCACAGATTCGAGAGTTGGCGGATAGATTAGACCAATGGATCGCGAAAGTTTCGTCGACGTCGGCAAGCTTGCAAAGCGAGTTGATGATTACGGCCAACTGATTTACACTGCACGCGATGTAACCTACCAATAGCATCTAGATTCAATAACATTAACACACACACGAATAATATTTTTCTAAACTAAATCGTAACCATTTGTTCCTTTCATAGGATCTTCTCCTCTGTCACGCATCATTCTGTACGCTTCCATGTCTTCTTCGGTGACTTGAACTTCGTGCGAATCGTTGTATTTGACTCGTTTTTTCTTCTTCTTCTTTCCGGCATCACCTTCGTCTTCTTCGTCATCGCTCTCATCCTCCGTTCCGCCCTTCTCTCGACGTTGTTTCTCTTTTCGCAAACGCTCGTCTTCTCTTTTCAACGCTTCGCCAAGTTTTGCCGGGTCGAGTTGAACGTCCTTAGCATCGGCTCCCCAAATATCTTTTGCCTTTTCTGCGAACTTCTTGCTGTTATCTTCTCTCTTTTCCTGGGCGCGTTCTTTCGCGCGTTCCATGTTTGCTATCATCAACTCTTCTGCTGCTTTTCCATCTTCGATACCTTTAATCCCGACGCAATATGAAGATTTCACGCACGAATGGCAACAGGCGTAGCCCCATTTTCCTTGGTTCCAATAGGATCCCCATATTTTCGTGTGGTTATTCACCAAAACGTCTTCTTCGTACCGCGATGTCGCTATTGCTTTCACTTCGCCGACGCCACCGCTACCAGAAATGATTCTACCGAAACGATCGTACTCAACGAACCTTTCCGTCTGCCCTAAAACTAAACCTTCCGGTGCATCTTCTAACTTTCCCGCCGACGCGTCGCCGTATTTCGACAACACCGAGGTCTTTTGCGTCTCGTCTAATTTTGATTTCTTTTCTTTGAATTTCTTGTACATCAATTCCGCTTGCGACGGCGCAGCTTGTACGTGCATTTCCTGCCCGTGCTTCGTCGTCGCTTCCCAGGCGTGCACATTCATCAAAGCGAAATTCGTCGTCTCGCCTGTGTTTCTCGCCGCGTTATCGCCTCGGAAGAAGTTATCGTTCGGGTCAGCGTTCGGGGTTGGGTTTTCTCGCATAGACCTCGTTTTCGGATCGTAAAATGCCGATTGTGGGTCCAAATTTCTCAAATATTTTGCCGTATCTTCTCTCAGGCGCAAATTTCTCACCGTTCCGGAAGCGCCTCCGCCGGGAGCTCGAATCCGCTTTTCAATCTTCCCAAATCCGGCATCCTCGTTCGCTTTGAGCTTCTCTTCGTCCTCGTCTGAGTCCGTATCTGACGCGTATATGTCGTTTATCTTCTTGTCTCTCGCTTTATTTCCTTGGCCATCGTCTGAATCGTCGTCGCTTTCTTCGACACCATCGTCTCCGTTCTTTTCTTTGTTCTCCTTCTTGAACGCCCTCTCCAACTCTCTCTTCTTCGCCGCTTCGGCTTTCATCTCCTCCACTTCCTCGTATCTCTCCACGACTTTCTCGTAATCTTCTGCCAGAAATCCTTTGTATCTGTCTCGTTTTTGCTCGTACGTTCTATTCGTGTTGAAGTCTTCATCTTTGACGACTTCGTCGAGTTTCAGATCCTTCCCGGTTTTCTTCGCGTCGCGTTTTCTCGGTCTTTCTAAGCAGTCCTTCTTCTTGTGCGTCATGCTCCCGCAGTTTTCGCAGGCGCCTTTGCGGAACTTTGTTATCGTAGCGCCGCCATAGCCGCTGCCAAATCCTCCTCCAAATGCGTTGTTATTCAAAATCTTTTTTCTTTCTTCGGCGCGTTCTCGCACTCGTCTCTCTTCCTCTCGAATCGAAGTGCTCGGGTCATCCTTCTTTCTGAAATCCTTCTGGTGCTTTAAACCTTTCTTCCCGTCTCCGTTATCCGTGGCGTACCAGGGAGCATTCGCCATGTACTGAGGAATGTGCGGGTTAATCGCTTTGCCATCTTCGTCCAACTCTGGGGCGACTAAACCTTTCTTACGCGCTTCTTCCAACTCGAATTCGCGTTTGCGTTCTTCTCTCGTTTTTCTTCCTTGGTTTCCCGACATCTTTTCTGTGTTTTGATAAAAGAAAAGGAAAAAGAAGAGGTCGCGCGCAGTTTCTCGCGCGCGGTGTGGATTGCGGATGTGTCCTCTCTTTCTGTTCTCTCTCTGAGTTTACTTTGCTCTCTCGCGCGCACCGCACTCGCGCTCGTCTTTTGTTCTTCTCTGAACTAAAAAGCCGCAAAAAAGTAGAGAGGAAGAATTTGTTTGTGGGAGTAACTTTGTTGTAGTTTTTTTTGCATTTTATCGTCCCCTCACAAAACATATCAGTGGTGGTGGTGTAAAAATGAAGAGTGAGTGAGTGCGTGTTATAAAGATAAAAGCACCTCGGAGAGAACGATTATGCGATGATGATGATGAATAGAAACAATACCATCAGTAATGGTGCGTATCCGTCGCCGTCGTCGTCGTCGTCTTCCGGGCGTCACCGGCGGAGCGCGAGCGTGAGTTTTACCAATAATACAAATGGGTATTACAGCGCGAGTACTAATCACCACTACGGTCACGCGGCAGCTTCGACTACGAGTCCTCAGTTACAGAAGCGACGGAACGGTAGCACCACCAAGAGGGGACAGATGAAGCGTTTTTTGGAGAGTTTACAAATGCTCGCGCTCGTGCTCGTGCTTTGTTTGTTTACTTTACACTACGGGAAAGCGTTGCCGAAGTGGTTCAGACACCCACACTTTAAGCACGTGATTATTATCGACGCCGGGAGTACGGGTACGAGATGTCATGTGTTTCGAGTGGCAGCGACGAGTAGCAGTACGAGCGCGACTTCGAAAGATGCAAGCAGCGTGATGCCAAAGTTGATTTTACCGACGAAAACGTTTAAAACGACGCCTGGCCTCTCGGCGAGAGCTTTGGATCCGAGCGGCGTCGACGCCGCGTTGCGGCCTTTATTGAACTTTGCTAGAGAGTCAGTCCCGATGGAGAATTGGAAAGAGACCCAGATACACTTGATGGCAACTGCGGGTTTGAGGCATATTGAGCAGCATTTGTCGGAATCGATCATCGATGCGTGCAGAGAAACCTTGAGAGAATCACCGTTCTTGTTTGAAAAAGATGAATGGGCGAGTGTGTTACCGGGGACAAAGGAAGCGTCGTACGGGTGGACGGCAGTGAATTACGCGTTTAACGCATTGGCGCCAGAAAAAACACCAAAGGAGACGTACGGAGTTTTAGAGCTTGGAGGGGCCAGTATGCAAGTCACGTATGCGGTTCCGCAGGCGTCAGCCAAGAACTTGGTGCAGAAGAAACACAAGGAAACGGTTAGAGTAGGTGATTCGGTCAAACATTTATACGCGTCGAGTTTACTCGGTTTAGGACACGAGGCGGCACGAGCAGAGTATCATGCAATGTTGAGAAGAGAGTACGAGACAACTGGGGAAAAGCCGAATAATCCATGCACGAATAGGGGATGGACACCGCAAACCACCGTGCAACATGGTGAAGCGTTAGCAGTAGGGGCTGGGCCGTCTAAACCAACCGGGAATTTTACCGCGTGTTACGCACTAACGAAAAAATTGCTAGGTTTAGCTGAGAACGCCAAAGATTGCCCTAGAACTCCGTGTGGGATGCGCAAAGAACACTTACCACCGTTCGATGGTAAGTTTTTAGCTACTGAAAATTTCCATTACACCGCGGAGTTTTTCAAATTAGGTAAATCGACGACAATTAGGGATTTCCAACGCGCCGGGGAGAAGTTATGCGCAGAGCCGTGGGAAGATGTAGTGAAAAAGCGGTTCAAGAAGGACCAAAAGAAATGGCAAGAGATTGATTTGTCGAAATATTGCTTCAGTGCCGCGTTTATCGTAGCCATGTTGAAAGATGGTATGCTTTTGCCTGAGGATTTGAAGTTTACCGTGGGCAACAACGTAGGACGATACAACGTGGACTGGGCGATGGGGGCAGCCATTAACATCATCTCATCTAAGATTGCCACGGCGAGTATTTTGGCCCCGGGCGATAGTAGGAGTGGGAGTGGGAGTGCTTCTGTGAGTGATATAGCTGCTGCCGCGGGTCTTGCCCCTTCGTCTGCTTCCTCACATACGCACGAGGCGAACGAAACGTTCTGGTGGTGCGTATACATACTTGCCGGTTTCTTCGGGTGCTCAAAGTTCGTATTCTCAGGCGTGTGGGAGATGCTTTACTTCAAGTTTGTATCGATTATGCGACGTATGAGGGAGAATAGGCGGAGGGCGAGAAATACGAGGAGAAATGGTGATAGCAGTACTAGTCGTGGTTGGGGTAGAAATGGAAGTAGAAGTGGAAGTGATGGTAGTTCTCTGAGTGGTGGTGGAGGTCGTTTGCGCCGAAACGGAAGCCGGTTGCTGGTTGGTTCGGCTTCAAACTTGCGGGGTTCATTTAGCAGGTCGCAAAGTGGACTTCTAACATCCATGCAACACAGGAAAGGAAGCTTCCATGATTTGAGTGATATAGATAGTCTAGTCTAAGGATTTGTAATAGCCAATACAATATTTTTTGTGTGTTTTCATCACAGCCTACTTCGGGGCATATCATCAGAACGTAAATCCCACGCATCTATAACTTCTTGGTCGTGCTCGTAAGAGTCCATTATCTCCCCTATTCCGCCTTGCGTTTCGCTTACGTTGACTATAAAGTTGACGTCCGTATACACGTTCGCTCCACCACCTCTCGTCGCCAACCGAGCGTTACTCGTGACGACACCTATGAGATGTCCCGTTCTCCCGTCAACCAGCGCTCCACCACTTGCTCCACTTCTCACGGGAGCTGAAGTTACGAGCATCGTCTTCTTACCGGCTATCTTGGACACGTGTCCAAAATTGACCTCCGGTGACGCTTTGTCGAATTTTCTTCTCCTAACGTTGTTCCCAAACCGATCGTCGTGCGCAACGACCAGTACCTCGTCACCGATGGCTGGCGAACGTTGCTTTCGCGAAGGTCGCCTTGTTGGTAACACGATCGGAAGCGCTCCGCTCCCTCCACTTTTCAGAGAGAGCACATGCACGAGTGCCAAGTCCAGAGGACCCTTACTTACTCTTTGTACGACGCCCCTTCGCCAGCTCCCGTTCGAAAAACGCAAAGTAATTGCGTTTCTGCTATTATTTGCCTCCTGTATCGCCGGTAATACCACGTGCCGATTGGTTAGCACTATACCTTCGGAAGAGTCGTCATCATCACCGGCTTTAGAAATGAGTATACCGCTACCAAAGTGTGCACCGTCCAAAATCTCAACTCGACAAACGGACTCTGTCGCATTTCTAGCCGCCGATACGTTTTTGTTGGTAGGTACTGGCAAATTGTCAGTTTCAGCACCGTCATCCCCAAGTATCCATGGAGCGTGTACCATAAGTGGAAACGCACCACGGCTCGAACCTCCATCTCGCTCTTTTGCAAAAGATAGAGGCGGTATAAGTACACCTACAACTATTGGTTGACCTTTTGCTCTACCGGTACTTTCGTCGAGGAAAACAGGTGATCCCTCTGCTCCAGGTTTCAAAGCGATTGACAAGTCGACAACGGAAACCGCTGGTGGTATCACACGGTCAACGTTGCTACTCGTATCTTGATTCGCTATCGCCACTAACGCGCTGGATACGCAACCTCGGTTGAGCAAGCGCGAGAATATATTCGGACTAAGAACGCCGAATGGACTTCCTAGTGTGGCAATTTTCATCCCCGCGTGAACGGAAACCTTATCATTTTTCCCACCCTCGAAGTTCCTACGGGCGGTGTGACTACCATTACCTTTCGTTCTGCCATAATTACTTCTTCTACTGTTGCCATTGCCATCTAAAATCTTCTTCTGTTCGTGCGTGTCCGCGTCGTACACGCCGCTATCCATGTTTTCAATCACTTCTTTCAACACCACAAAACTCGCCGCTTTTTCCACGACCCTCCTTACCTCTCTCTGTTTCAAGAACCCTTTCACCTCGCTCAGTCTCAACGGCACGACACCTTCAAACGACACGTCCACAATATTCTGTCCCGCAATCGCGTTGACGATGTCATCGATGGCGCGCTTCGATGTTATCACGTCCACAACTTTACACTTTATCCACGTTTTCTTCTCGAAATTCCTCGCGTGTATGACCACAGACGGTTTGAGTTTGAATTTTTTCCCGCCACTGCTATCGCTACCACCCGTACTTTTACCGTTATCTGTTTCTGTTATCGTCGCTGGAGTAGTGGTATCCAAAACCAAAACGTTCTGCAACGCGCTCAATGGTACCACCCAAACGTTCAGCTGAGTTTTATCTATAACATCGTCGTTATACTCACACGCATCCTCATCGCGCAATCTCTCCGCGTACATCTCCCCTCGCCTCCCTAAACTCCTCGCGTTGGTCGCCGAGCAACTGAAACAATGGAGCGTAGGAATCCCCCATTTGCTCGTATTCGCAATCGATCGTTGAATGGCAAAGTCCACGACGTCTGCCGCGTCAGCTCGGGAGATGTATTTCGCATCGCGCAAGAGTTCCTCCGTTCCGGTTATTCGGATCAATCCTGCCGCGTTTTCCGCGGCTGGGATGTTGGACGAGTTCATATTATTTCATATTATGTGCTGCTTGCTGCACACGCTTTTTTTAGTTTTTTTTTTAGGGAAAAAAATTGGACGTCTCACTTCAAAACGCTGCACTCTGCACTCTCTGAGATGCATGAGCAATCGTGTCGTGTTCTTTACGCACACACCACCACCACCGCAACGAGTACTACTAATCAGCAAACCGTCAGTAAAAGAAACAGAACCCACCTCTTCACAGAATCTGGTTTAAGAAGAAGAAGGTTCGAGGCTCGCGGAACGGTTGACTCTTTCGTGGGAGGTGGTGGTAGTGGTGAGACGAAGATGTTTGCATTTCGTCGACGTTTCATTCGAACCGTCGTCGTCGACAGGAGAAGCGCCCAGCGAGCGGGCACATCCTTAACATCATCATCGTCGACGACGACGAACAGAGAATTATCGAACGAGAGCGCTTCTACTTCCTTTTCGAAGAATCACAAGGATGTGACGGCACCGTTCCATCCCTCGGGCGACCAACCGACTGCGATTGCAAAAACTTTAAGATTATTAAAAGAGCGAGACAGAAAATTTGTTTCCTTGAGAGGCGCCACAGGAACGGGGAAAACGTTCGTGGTCGCGAACGTTATTGCGGAGCACAACAAACCGGTCCTGGTTGTCGTGCCGAATAAAACTTTGGCTGCGCAGGTTGCGAGAGAGCTCAGAGGGTATTTACGAACGTCGCATTTGGTGGAGCTTTTCGTGAGTCATTTTTCCGTCTACATACCGGAGAGTTGTTCGGGAGGTCGATATGTTGAGAAGAGATCCGCGGTAGATCCCGATCTAGATGCACTCAGACATCGCGCGACGAGAGCCCTGGTCGAAGCGAAGTCGACGAACCGAACGCCAGTAATTGTAGCATCGGTGTCGTGCTTGTATGGTTTGGGTTTGCCCTCAGATTTTGTCGACGCCGCCTTATTTTTAGGCAAAGACGGTGAAGTAGGACAATACGGTAATGCTGAAAATATCATCGATAAGCTCGAAACAGAGTGTCTGTATGAGCGCGCGCCAGCATTTGGAATGGTTGAACGTGGGCAATTTAGAACTAGAAATAAAGGAACTGACCAAGTAGAAATTCGAGTGTGGCCGCCGTATACAAACGAGCACGTGGATATTACGTTAGACAAAGACAGTGGAGAATTCTTAGAAGGCAAACGCATCATATTTAACGAAAAAGAACAACAACACGAGACTGAGTATTTCAACGCAATGACAATTTGGCCGAGAGTGCACTACGTGACGCCAAAAGAGCGCGTTACGATGGCTATCAAATCAATTAACGAGGAACTAGTCTGCAGAGAGCACGAGTTACGCGAAGAAGACGCCGTGTTAGAGGCGGATAGGTTACGTCAGAGAGTTTCTGCAGATTTAGAAATGTTGAGAGATATCGGATGGTGTCCAGGAGCGGAGCATTACTCCAGACACCTCCGCGGAGCAAAACCTGGTGAGCCACCGGTGACGCTGTTGGATTATTTCTCGCACGAGAATAATCAAGACTGGTTATTAGTTGCCGACGAGTCGCATGTGATGCTACCTCAATTACGCGCCATGTCTGGCGGAGATAAAAGTCGAAAAGAGGCATTAGTGAAATATGGGTACCGTTTACCTTCCGCTTTGGACAACAGACCGTTGACTGGAGATGAGTTCTGGCAACGCGTCCCGAAATGCCTACTCGTCTCTGCTACGCCGGGTGACGACGAACACGAGTGGTGTGGTGGAGAAGAAGGGAGTGTAGATATGGTTGTCAGGCCCTCCGGGATTTTGGATCCACCAACGGAGGTTTTGCCAAAAAAGAATCAACTTCCTAAACTCGCTTCCATGATTGAGAAACGCGCTCGGAAGGGTGAAGCCTCGCTCGTTTGTGCGTTGACAAAAGCGGATTGCGAGGATTTAGCGGCGTACTTAACAGGAAAAGGTTTAAGAGCCGATTGGATGCATTCTGAACTTGCAGCTCCCGAGAGAGCGAAACGACTCGCGAAACTCCAACTCGGTGAACTAGATGTGGTTGTTGGAGCTCAATTACTTCGCGAAGGCTTGGACTTGCCTCGCGTATCCTTAGTGGCTATATTAGACGCAGACGTTTCTGGATTTGCGAGATCATCGCGAAGTTTGATGCAAATGATGGGCAGAGCGGCGAGAAATAAAAGTGGAGAAGCTGTTTTGTTCGCAGATAAGGAAACAGATGCAATGAAGAGCGCTTTAAAAGAAGTCGAGCGGCGACGTCGAAAACAAGCGTTACACAACGAAGAGTACAACGTTACCCCGAAATCGGCCACGCAAGGGAGCGAATCCTCGGAACGTTCCTTATTTGATATAATGTCGGAAGAAATCGATGCCGAAAAAATGTCGATAGGAACTATGCTGTCTAAAAGTAGTTCTGGTAGTGGCGATACCAACAGTCGCGGTGGAACTGTGAACGACGAAGAAGTGGAACGCGCCCTGGAGAGATGGCGACAGCGTCGAGAACCAAACTCAGAAGCTTTTATAAGAGCAACGACCAAGTCGAAAGCGTTGGAACGGAAATTAAAAGAAGATGCACTGGCTGAGAAACAAAAGCGAGAGAATCAAGCGTACATGGAGAACGATGGAACTACACTTGGGGATTTGATGGATGCTTCTGGAAAATCTTCTGCTTCCTCTCCCAGCAACGCGGAAGCGATTCTCACGAAACACTATGGTTTCGATGAAGCTACGATTGCAAGGGTAAAAAGGATTCGCGAGATGCAGAAAACACTTCCAGCAAAATGTGGCGTGTACCGTTTTCTGGATAAGAACGGTAAAGCTTTATACGTCGGTAAAGCGAAATCTTTGCGCTCCAGAACTTCATCATACTTAACTCCAGGCGTACTTGAAAACTCCGCTCGTCACCGGGCGCTGTTATACAAGGCTGAATCAATAGATTGCGTTTTGACACCGGGAGGCGAAGCTGATGCACTTGCCTTAGAGGCTAGAATTATTCAACGTGAAAGACCTCGCATGAACATCTTGCTCAAAGACGTACCGAGATCGGAAGCCGCCTACATAGTTCTCTCCCCAGATGGTAAAATGTTTGTCGTCAACAGCTCATCGAAAGAGACAGCCGACCCGAGAACTTTCGATAACAAGTGGATATTTACCCAGACAACCTACAGAGAGGCGCGCAATTTATCGCGCAGCGTCGATGCTGCGCTTGATCTTCGCGGTGCGCGTTTTCGTGTCAGATACGGTGACCAAGATGCAGTGGAAACGCTGAACAATCGCGTCGCTGCGGCTTGCTTGATTTTCGAGAACAAGATTCAAGAGGCAATTGAACACGTGGAAAATACGTGCACAAACGATCCTAGAATTGTTGATAGACTGAAAACTCTAACCAACACCTGGATTCAAAACCTCGAGAATTCCAGAAACAACGGTTCATTAGCTGCCTTCTTATCACTCAGCGAAGAGGAGAGGAAGAATTGGAACGTGGACGTATGCGCAGCAGTCAAATCTGGAAAATTCATTTCTGTGAAAATTGTGCGCGTGAGAGACGGAAATGTTTTGGATGTTTTGGCGACGACCGTCGAAACTTACGATGACAACGACGTGGATGAAGCAATGTCATTAGATTTGGCCGAAGCTTGTCAGCGCGCCATAGAGTCCACGTATGCGGACGTATCGGCAAGAATGGTAGCATTACCCGAATCAGTATACATCCCGCATAAGTTTCAAGACGCCAAAGAAGCTGGCGTAGCGTTCAAGTCACTTGGTATCGGCAAGCGCATGGTTAAAACGAAGAAGAATGAAACCTATTTGAACGCTTTATCGAGCTTAGCTCTCGAAAATGCCCGGGAAGAAGTGGAGTCGATTAAATCTGAAAATGACGTTTTGACGACACTCTCGTATGCGTTAAACATGGATTCACCTTCAGGCAAAGATACTCGTTTGAACCACTCGGAGATCTCGATCGAAGGTTTAGATTGTTCACATTTTGCTGGCGAATATGCCGTAGCCGCTTTCGCGCGTTTTGACGGTTCCAACGAGGCCTCTGGAAAGCACAAAGTATACACTCTACCGGCAAATTTGGTAAACCCTTCGGATGATTATGAAGGCATTCGCGTAGCGATTTCAAAACGATGTCAATCGCGCACACCCCTACCAGATGTTATCTTAGTCGATGGTGGAGCTGGCCAGTTACGAGCTGCGAAGGACGCGCTCGAAGCTGAAGGTGTCGCTATCACCAATGTGGTATGTCGATCGGACCTCGAAGACTCGTCCCTATGTGAAACCGGCAAAGCGCTGGAAAAGCTGGTTTTCTCTCGCCGCGTCGCCCTTGCGTCGCTCGCTAAAGGAAGAAGCTCTGGCACCGAACGTGTCTTTCTAGTCGCTGAAGAAGCTGACGAACAATTAGAAGGAGAAGAAATCGATCAAGTATCGAATACGGACACCGCCTTCACCCTCGGCATAGGTGTAGAGACCGTCGTCGATGGGCCAGCGATGCACTTGTTACGTAAAGTTCGCGACGCGTCCCACAGTGTCGCAATAGGTAGTCAACGAAGACGCAGACGTGAGTCTAGGTTGAAAGAGTTCGTCGTCGCGGAAGAGGAAATAGAAGAAGACGATGAGGTTGTCTCGGTGTAAAGATAGAAGAAATTGTTGTATGTTCATTGTATTTTATTTTGGCGCTTCAAAGAAAAGGAAACTCTTTTGCCTTGCGACTTTCTTGGAATTCAAAAATTTTCGCCCTGAGTGACAGCTGATGATGCTCTCAAGACCACATTAAATTTGAGGCAAAGCAGCGCTTTTCCATCGCTATTGATACTCGCAGTAAAGCACACGCATAAAATGTTTGCAGCATCCGTCGGTTCTTCATCGTGCGCTCTTTTACATAGCGCTGCTGTCCCCGCTTCCGGTCGCAAAGCGGTTTCGCACAAGCAGCAGCAGAAACCTCAACATCGCGTCGTCAGGGTGGCTGCGGCGGAAAATTTGGATGAGCTTTCCGAACTCGTCGCTATTTCCCCGATCGACGGTCGATACGGATCCAAAACGAAATCTTTGCGCTCGGCCTTTTCCGAGTACGCGCTGATTAAAGCGCGCGTGACCGTAGAAATCCGATGGTTGCAAACCCTTTCGGAAATCCCCGAGGTGTTTGAGGTGGAAAAGTTTTCCAACGAAGCCAATCAGTTTTTAGAAAACTATTTGAAGAACTTTTCTCCGAGCGAAGCAATGAAGGTGAAAGAAGTCGAACGCACGACGAACCACGACGTGAAAGCGGTCGAGTACGTGATCAAAGACGCGTTGAAGGAGAATGCTGAGTTGAAGAAGGCATTGGAGTTTGTTCATTTCGCGTGCACGTCTGAGGATATTAACAACTTGTCGCATGCTATTATGTTGAGAGACGGTGTGGAAGTTTTGTTGCCAGAAATGGATAAAATTGTAGACACTTTGTCTACAATGGCTGTTGAGAATGCTGATGTACCGATGATGTCTAGAACGCACGGTCAACCGGCTTCACCGACGACTTTAGGTAAGGAACTTGCAAACGTGGCATACAGATTGGCGAGACAACGTGCTCAGATTCCCAAGGTGCCGTTGTACGGGAAAATGGCTGGTGCAGTCGGGAACTACAACGCGCACATGTCCGCATATCCAAACGTGGATTGGCAAGCCGTTGCAGAGAAGTTTGTCACAGGCTTAGGTTTAACGTTTAACCCGTACGTGACGCAAATTGAGCCTCACGATTACATGGCGGAGTTGTTCGGGTCTATTGAACGATACAACACGATTATTTTGGATTTGGACAGAGATATTTGGAGCTACATCAGCATTGGGTACTTTAAACAAAGAACCATTGCTGGTGAAGTTGGATCGTCCACTATGCCGCACAAGGTGAACCCAATTGATTTTGAAAACTCTGAAGGGAATGTGGGGATTGCCAATGCGTTGTTTGGACACTTATCGGCGAAATTGCCAGTTTCCAGGTGGCAAAGAGATTTGACGGATTCTACCGTGTTGCGTAACTTGGGCGTTGGTTTCGGTCACTCTTTGTTGGCATACCAAAGCACGTCGCGAGGTTTGGGGAAGTTGGATGTCAACGCGGCAGCGATGGCGGCGGATTTGGACAGCAACTGGGAAGTTCTTGCGGAACCTATCCAAACGGTTATGCGAAGACACGACGTGGAGAAACCGTACGAAAAGCTGAAAGAGTTGACGAGAGGAAAAAGAGTGGACCAAGAAGGCATGAGAGAATTCGTAAAGTCGTTGGATATTCCGCAAGATGCGATTGATAGTTTGGCGGCAATGACGCCGGCGACATATATCGGTAACGCTTCTGCTCAGGCAAAGAGAATTGTGGAGATGATCAAGAAGATCGAATAAAAGAGAAATTTGCGATAATGTTTTCATTTCTTCGAGTTATTTATATATTAAAAAGAACCAATTGATTGATATCTGATAACAATTTGCATATTCTCGCTCTAAAACTAATCTTCAAACGTGACGTGCTTCCCGGCGTTGCTTATTGGTGTCGCTTTAAGTGCGCTGAACGTCAGCTTTTCGGACGACGTCGTCGTATTTCTCTCTTTTTTTACCGAAGCTGTTCGAGGCGTTCGTTCAAACTTCTTCGCTGGCTCTATGCCCATCGAACGCATCTCTTCTTCCATCTTTGTTGCTCGTTTCGCGTCGTATTGTAAGCCGATACTACCCGTCCCTACGTTGACCATTTTACCTAAAACGATAGCTGCAGAAGGATTCGTCAACTTATCCACGTCACCGCGAACAGCCGCTTCCGTTAAGAACGCCGTCGCAGTCTCGTAAGTCATTTTCAAAAAGGGAGATGTGGAATCGTTAATACCAAGGCGTGAAAAGGGTCTATACCCGCCTTGTTGACACATGAAGTCTGAAATCAATGACAAGTGTCTGGCGTCGACGCCAATGCCGTAGGCACCAAACACTCCTGAAATTTCATCTACAAGCGTGCGTCTCGAAGCTTCGACTCCGAGCGTTAACCGAACTTGCCATACGTCGTTCGCTTTGATGCGGTTGACGTCGACTAAATCTTCGTTTGCAAACGCGGCGTCAAACGAAACACCGTCGCACTGGACTGCTAAGGAACCATCCAGCTCGTCTCCAACAACAAAGACGCCACCAATACCTTTTGTGTATCGAATGTTAGACTTTGCTGCGGCATTATCGAGCAAATTTTGCAAGAGAAGTAATGGCGTAGCTAAATCGAATTCGAGGATAACTTTAAAGGTTTTCGCGTTCGCGTCGACGATCACGGCGTCTTGAATATCGGATAAGTCCTGGCGTAAACCACCGTTTTCTCGTGAAGATGCAGTTTCATTTTTCGGAGCTTTCCTCTTTTTTGAAGCAGCAGTAGCTGCCTCCGTGACCTCCGTTTGATCGGAATCGTCTGAATCCGACGATGAAGACGAAGATGAATCTGAAGAACTTCCGTCATCGTCATCGACTGAAGACTTCGCGGATCCTTTCTTTTTCTTTTTTGCCGAGGAGGACTTCTTTTTAGTCTTCGTTGCAACCTGTGCTTCCTCGTCATCGGAAAATTCACCCGCATTGACTTTGTCGTCATCGCCATATGCTTCCTCGTCACGATCGGCTTTTCTAGCATCTGCTTTCGCGCCTTCTTCATCGTCCGAGTTGTCATCGTCGGATGCATCGTTCTCGTTCCCGATCCGTTCTTCTGCATTCTTTTTAGTGACTTTCTTCTTCGGTTGGCCGTCCTCGTCTTCGTCCGAAGCATTCTTACCACCGTCATTGTCATCATCATCCATATCACTCGCTTTTCTCGCGGAACCTGTAGCAGCTTGTTGCCTCAGTTTCACGATCTCTACGCCGGCGCTTTGTTCCGCGCGTTTCTTGCAATCTTTCTTGATGAGTGCATAGAGTTCCGCCAAGTAGGTTTCTTTGAAGCACGCTTCCATCTCCTCAAATGTCACACTTCCTTTTGCTTTTGAAAACTCATCCGGGCATCTCATGGTCACTTTCACTTCGCACACGCGCGCCTTGCAGCCGTCAGACGGCGCGTCGGCGTACAAGCGCGTCTCGCACGAGAGATCTTGCACCAATTCTGCAAAAGTCACTTTGCGCAACCGATTCGCGAGTCTTTCCGCGTACTTTTTAGCCATTTTATCCTTGCGCAAAGGCATGGTCATCACCGGTAATGTCGGTTTTCTGCTCGCCGCCATGAGTAACTCGCGCAGCCGAGGAATACCCATAGTCACGTTTGCCTCACCACGACCGGCAAAATGAAACGTGTTCAAAGTCATCTGCGTGGACGGTTCACCTACAGATTGTGCAGCGACGACGCCGACAGCTTCACCCGGGCTAGCCATGGAGGCAATAAACTTCAAGTTCATGATCTTTGCAAACTCTTTACGAGATATTTTGTGTGTTTCTTCAAACTCCTTGTCGGAGAGATTTCCATGCTTCACGTTCAAGAACTCGTCCAAATCATTTGCAAATTTTTCCGGTAAGATACCTAAACTTGTAAACTGGGAATACCGTTTCTCGTGTTCTACGACTGAGGTTGCGTTTCGAGGCACCTCTGGGAATGTTTTTGTCTTCTTATCCATGAATGCATCTTCAGGACTGGAATTCTCTTTCTTTGAAAAAACTTCTTCAAATTCATTCAATGCGGATTCGTTTTGTAGTTTCAATGATTCGACGTTTTCCAGCGCGAATTCAAACTCCTTCGCGTAGACGCCTTTAGAAACTTCGATACCGTCGTCTCCGTATAAGAATTGAACAATCGTACCGTCAACGTCCCGGACGGTGTGATCGTAGTGAACTTTCAAACCTTCCAAATTTTTTACCAAACATCTTTGTAAATACCCCGAACGCGAAGTTTTCACCGCCGTATCGACTAATCCTTCTCTTCCAGCCATGCAATGGAAATAGTATTCCTGTGGTCGTAAACCGGAATAAAATCGGTCGCTGATGTACCCACCTGCTCGCGGATCACAATCAAACGGTTCAAAACACGGTAAAGTTTTCCCACTTGCCATTCTTGGGACGCGACGACCTTCTAATTCTTGCTGACCAAGCGCGGCGGCGATTTGAGAAAAGTTTACCATAGAACCTTTAGCTCCAGACATAGTCATCAGAGACAAGCAATTTCTGTGAAAAGGTTTCTTCGTGCCACTTGGAAGGCAGACCTTGACGGTAGACGAAGTGACTTGATTGAGAGCTCCCGAAGAGCGAGCATCGAGCGCGGCTTCGGAATCTGGACGTTCGGTGATTCTCGCGGAAACCGCCGAACGCAACGCCACCTCGGGAACGTCTTTCACTTGAACAAACGCTTCCGCGGCCGATTTTGAAGCTGCGCCGGCTTTCGCCAGCTGCTTCACGCGCAATTCCTCAGATTCTGCAACTAAAACTAAATCGTCCATCCCGCACGTAAATCCGTGCTGTTGAAGAAACAATGTTAATAATCGAGACAAAACCGACAGCAACTTTCCAGCAATTTGCTTCCCGTGTAATTCAGCGACGGCGTGGATTAAACCAAACTTACCAAACGCGTTCTTGTCGACAACGCCAGTACAGATGTAATTTTGACGAACAATTAATTCACCTTCCTCTTTACTTCCCCAAAACGTGTGCGGAGTTTTACACGAGTGCTTCAGTGTTACCCCAGGACGTTGATATGCGACGTGGTCTAAAATCGTGCGCATGACATCTTTACCGGTCCATAACCGCCTCGGCTTAACAATTGTTGGTGGCGGTAACTTAAGTATCAAATTTTCACGATCGCATAAATCCACGAGAGCAGCATACACAATTTGCGTGAATCCTTCCTTATTATAAAAGCGATCTTTACACGTCAACAACACAGCAGAGCAGATGTGATCTTGAATCAAACCTCTCAGTGGTTTCCCGTCCGTCGGTGCGTAGAATTGCTCCTCGGCTTTTACGATTTCGTATGCTTCCGCTCGCGCTTGATGGTCTTGTGGAAAATGCAAGTTAATTTCATCGCCATCGAAATCAGCGTTGAATGTAGAACAATTGGCGTAGTGCATGCGAATGGTTCTTTGCCCAGGGAGAACGCGAGCACAGTGGGCTAGAATCCCCGGTTTATGCAATGTCGGCTGCCGATTCGTGAGCATTATATCACCGTTGCGCAGATGCCTGTAGACCTTCCTAGCAAGCGGTCTCCCATCAGCATCTTTTGCAGCTGATACGGATAACAAGGTTTTCGCGATGGCTTTTCGCTTTTCTTTGGAAAATCGCGCTAAGTTGATAATCCTTCCGCGTTCATCCTCCACTGCGTTTGCACCTGGGTGTTCGTCCGCGCCTCGTTCAACGAGCTCGCGCATGAGTTCGACGTTGTGAGGCGTCACGAGTTCAGGAAACGTTAATGTTTTTGCAAACACGGGAGGTACGCCAATCTCGCCCGTGCCTAAATACGGATCCGGGGAAATTACCGACCTCGCCGCGTAGTTGACTCTTTTACCCATCATGTTCATACGAAACAAACCCTGCTTCTTTTCTAGCTGCTGACGAATCCCAATACCAACTCGGTCTTGGATTTGATCCGCCTTCGTGGCATCCATCAATCTATTCACACCACCTTGAATGGCCAACCACGCTCGAACGGCTCTCGAAGCGCGCACTTCTGGGGGCTCTGGAACCGTCGGCGGAGTTCGGAATAGCTCGGTTAAGGATAAGTTTGCTTGAATTATCGCGCACAAGTGCGTATTTTGCGGGTGTTCGAAAACCATATCGCCCATTTTCGAAGGCGGTCGAAGCTTTGGCGGCGGCACAAGAATGGTTTGACAAAAGAATCTGTTCGGATTGGAACTTTGTCTTTCTGTCGTTAAATCCGAGCTTTGATCGCGACTATTCGCGCACCACACTCTCGCGCACCACTCAAACTCGTTGCCCCACAATCGTCTCAAAATTTCTCTAGCTTCAATCGGTGTCACGTACATCGGTTTCGTCGAGCGTTCTTTGATTCGACCTTCGTCGTAGTTATCTTCCTCGCTGTCGGTCGATGAAGACGAGGACGAGTCATCGTCGTCATCGTCATCGTCTTCAGAAGAACTGCTACTACTACCATCGCTATTACTATCTCTACTCTTCTTCTTCTTCTTCGCTTCACCTTCGACAGCAGTTCCACCGGTCATCTCCGCCATTGTGCCAGAATCCACTTGTTCGTCCACGCCTTCCGCGCTCGCCGCTTTCGCCAACTGCTTCATCGAAAAGTCCACATCGATACCGTTCGCTAAGTTAGTCACCAACTGCTTCTTCGGCAATGGTTTTCTGTAAATCTTCGTCGACCCTTCGGTGCTCAAACCTGGACCGAACGCTCTGCAATTCTCGCACCTCGCTTTTGGAACGCTTTTGAAAAACGAGTCTATCAACTCTCTCTTCGCCGTTAAAGCCGAAGTCGTCCACTCCAGAGGCACGTACCGATCACCTCTCTTCGTCTTCTTCCTCGTCAAGCTGTCCAACTTTGGCATCAAGTTTTCGTCCAAATCCATCATCTCTGGCGCCTCGCCACCTTCCTCCTTCCTCGTTTCCTCTCGATCTTTTCGATTTTCCTCTTCGATTTCGCTCAACTCTCGCATCGTGCTCTTCGATAACTTCCACTGACTGACATCCGCTGCTCTCTCTAAATCCCCTCTATCGATCAAATCCAATCGCTCTTTGAACATATTCACTCGTTCTGTGTGCATTTTAAACTTGTGGCAGTTCAAACACGCGCATCGCAACACCTTCGTCACCGTCGGAAACAACAAAGGATGATAGACGGGGACCACCAAATCGATGTGCCCGAAATGCCCCGGACAATGGTGCTGCGATAACCCGCACGTCGCGCACACGCCGAACTGCTCGATCGGACCAAACGCCGGGTCGTACAATCCATCGATGACTGGATTGTTCAAAGCGTCGAACAAGACGGGATTGGTGACGCGTTTAACGGAAATCTTTCGCGCCTCCTTCGGGTCGTAAAAGGAAAACGACACCGAGGAAATTTCTTTGGACACCAAGTGCGGGTCTTTCACTTCGATTTCTTTGCTGCCGCTCTGTTTCATCGACGAGGCGTAGAAGTCTTCGTCGTCTTCGCCGTCCTCTTCTTTTCCGCGAGGTTTGATGTGAGACGGCGCCATGACGCGGTGTTTTATTAATATTATATATATTAACCGCAGGAGGCTCTTCTTCTGAAGTCACACGCGACGGCCGCCGCCGTAATAACTGTATGAAAGACCGAGCACCGAGGGACAAAAATTTTTTTTTTGGAACGCAGCAGAAGCAGCAGTTTTAGAGTGAATAGTGAGTGCTCTCTGACCGCGTGTTTTTACGTGAACCTGTTCTTTCGTCGGCTAATACTTTGTGATAATGTTGTTGTTGTTTATTACAATACGTGCGAAACACTCTCTTTCGTTCTCTTAATGTGCTATGATATAATTTTACGGGGTCGCTTCTCGAGCTTTTTCTTCTCGACCTCGCGTCGGAACCCCCAGCCGTCTCTGTGTAAAGTGGCGTTTTATCTCGCCACTTAAATTTGGTCTTTGTTCTCTCTGTTTTCGTTTCTTATACTTCTTTTTCTCTTTTTTTGGTTGGTTGGTTCGCTCGTTCGCTCGCGCATAAACGTTATCGCTTCCTGGGCGCGTCCGCGTCTTCCATCTCCTGGTCCCGGTCTCTTCGCTTCGATCGACTCCTTCCTCCCCCGCCTCTTCCGTACTCCTGTTGCCCGTCGTAATCTTCTATGTAATCTCCACCGTACTCTTCCTCTCTCTCCGCGCGTTCCAGCTCTAGTTTCAACAACTGGCCGTATCCGCCTCTACCGCTATCAAAGTTTGTTCTGTATTCGTCTCTGACTTGACCTCCCGATCTACCTCTGCCAAACTGTCTCCCTTCGACAAACCCCCAGTCGAAATCGATCCGAATTTCCCGGTCGTCCAACTTTGTCCCGTTTAAGTGTTTCACCGCTAACTCCGCGTCGCGTCTGTTGTGAAATTCAACGAACGTGAATCCACACGGCGTCATTTTCTGTTTGTCTAAACCCATGATGATTTTCTTAACCGGTCCACACAACGTGAACAACTCGTGTATTTGCTCCTCCGTGGTGAAGAAGGACACGTTGCCGATGTATAGCGTCGTGGACGTTCGCAAACGATCTAAGTATTCCTCCAACGAACCTTCGAATCGGCGGTCTTTATATTGCGTCAGCGGCTCTTGATCTAGGAAAAGACGCGCCATCGTTTCTTTATGATCTTAAATTCTGTATATGTTATCTAAAAAAAGCGCGCGATTAGAATTGGAAAAGCGCCGCTGTTTTGAATCGATTCTTCTCTTACTTTGCTCGCGTTGCGTGCGTGTCTCTCTCCTTTTCAACCGAAGAAGAATTAAAGAAAGGGCGCGAGCGATAAACGAACGACGCTCTGTTCTCTCTCTGCGTTCTTTTCCAAACGAAAAGAAGAAGAACAAGAAGAAGAAGCAGAGGCTCACTCGCGCGCGAAAAGAATGACGAAAAATCTTGGATCACCCTTCTTCTTCTCTCATTCTCTCTTTACTCTTTTAGACAGTCTTTCGACTCTCGAGAGAGAGAAAACGCGACAAACGGACTAAAATGGCGCGATGATCGTGAGATAAAAAGAACAACACAGCGTTCGCTTTTAATGAATAAATACGTATATATACATGAAACATGCCAGTTATTATTATAATTAAGCCGCTTTGCTCTTCTTCATCGGCGTGGCGTCTCGAAACGCGTTTTGACACAAATCCGCGACGTCGCACTCGGAACATTTCGGCCGCAACGGCGTGCAGTATAACTGTCCAAAACCAACGAGTAAGGGGTTGATTTCTACCCACTCGTCTTTGGGTAACCATTTTTCTAGCGCGATTCTGGTATCTTCGGGCGTTCTTTTGCGGGGCGAACCGGCGCTGGTCACCGCGCACGATTCCGAGACCCATCCTAATCTTTCGGTAATTCTGTGCACATGCACGTCCACGCATATCCCGCTCGGTTTTTCCCACCCGACGTTCATGATCAAGTGACCCATTTTCGGCCCAACCCCGGGAAGTTCCACTAACGACTCTAAATCCGGAGGGATATCTCCGCCGTATTTTTCTATGCATATCTTCGCCGCCGCTCGCAAATATTTCGCTTTGTTCCTGTGAAATCCAACTTGGTGGATGATTTCGTCTAATTCGTCTTCCGTTGTATTTAATATGCCCTCCGCCGTGTCTTTATTAAGCGCGATTAACTTATTCATCGTCGCGTGATTGATTTGATCTTTCGTCTGCGACGAAAGCATCGCCGAGATTAACGTCCGGTATCGCTTCTGTTTCTTATCGTCCGTCTCGGCGATTTTCTCGCACCCCATGGTATCTACCGGAGCTAGCGGACCGTTTTTCCTCATCTCTTTAATCTTTCGTAACGTCTCCTCCCAGTTTTTCGGAGGCGAGCTTTCGTGCTTCACGTTGTTGCTCGTCGTTTTCTTCTTCGTCGGCGTTTTCAACACTGCTTCGACTGCTTCTTCTTCCTTCGCTTTCTTGCCATTCTTATTCTTCTTCTTCTCGTCGCTCTTGCTGTTATCATCGTTGCTTGCTGCTGTTGCTGCCGCCGCAGTCGTCGTCGTCGTCGTCGTCAGCGTTCTCCCCCCCTTGGCATTTCCAACGCTTCCTCCTCCTCCTCTTTGCCGTTTCTTTTCGTTCGTGCTCGGTTGTTGTTGTTTCGACGACGACGGTGGTGACGACGACGACGATTTCTGATGACGAGAGACCATCGATCCCATGAATCGACGATGATGCGAACAGAAAGACGAAGTCGTGGTAGTACTAGTTGTGCTGGCGGTGGTGGTAAAAATAGTCGCCGGTGTTTTCGTGAAAGTGATCGAAGATGAAAACGCAAACAGCCGCGCGTGTCGCATGATTTTGACGATTGTTTAACACATCGCATTACATTTTTTCATCTTCGAGTAGTAGTTCTTCTTCTTCGTCTCGACCGCCTTTCTTCATGAACTCTCTGATGGTGGCGATGTGATTCAACAACTCTTTCTTCCCTTCACCGCTGTTTGCAGATGTAAACACGAACGGTGGCAATTCCTCGAACATCTCGCTGATTTCATCCGCGAACATTTCCACGTGTTCCGCCGGCGTCGCTCTTTTCCCGCCCTTCGCTTTGCGTTTTTTGTCCGCCTTGGTGAACACCACCGTGGCGGGGATGTCGTTGTCGGCTAAGAATTCTAACGCCTCTAAATCAAGTTTTTGAGGCTTCACCGTGCTATCGACGAGTAACATCACCGAGATTAAGTTTTTCCTCTCTAACAAGTACTCTCGCGTGAACTTTGCCCACTCTTTCTTTAAATGTTCCGGCGCGTTGGCGAAGCCGTACCCGGGCAAATCGACGAGAAACCACTTCCCGTCGCCGGTGGTGATTTCGTAATGATTAATCGTTTGCGTTTTGCCGGGGTTTTTAGAGACTTTAGCGACGTTTTTTCTGTTCGTGAGCATGTTTACTAACGAGCTTTTCCCGACGTTCGAGCGTCCGATGAAGGCGACTTCGGGGAGTTTCGTTTGCGGACAGTCTTGGTGTCGCACAACCGAGGAGATGAATTTGGCGGATTTTATCGTCGCCGCTTTCGCTTGTTTTGCCAGTTGCAGTTCCGTGTATCCTTCTTCATCTTCTTCATCTTCGTCGTAATATTCATCATCGGCATCGTCCTCGAATTGAGGAGGATGATGAGGAGAAGAAGACGTCGAAGAAGAAGCGCACCGCGCTCTTCTTCTTCCCGGCAACTGCTGCTTTGCTGCTCCCCTCGTCGTCGTCGTTGAAAACGAAAAAGAAGAAGAAGAAGAAGAAGATTCGCAAAAGCTCTTCCTCGTCGTCGTCGTGCTGCACTCGAACGAAGACGCGACTCTTCTCAAACGCTGCTGCCGCTGTTGGTAGTAACCGTTGTTGCTGTTTGAGTAATAACGATTTTGACGAGGACGATGACCACCGCGGCTCGACAACATCAGCAACGCTCTCCTCCCTCGAGCCCCGGCGGTGACGGAGGCGACGGCGGCACCAGCTTTTTGCATTTTCTTTTTTTTTCTCTTTTTTTTCCTTTCGTGCGTGCTCCTTTTTGTGTTTTTTTGTGCGGTGTTTTGACACTGTTTGAGGGAACAAAAATTCAAAAATCTCACGTTTCACTCTCTTCGCATCAGTTCACCGCCAGTTGTAAGTAGTTTCCTCTCCGCGTTTAATAATAATAACAACAACACAATGCCACCGAAGAAGAAGAGCAAGACTGGTGGTGGTAATGATTCGAGCAAAACCGAAGCGCAAAACGCGGTCCTCGAGGACGAGGAAATCATCAGAGAGCGCCAGTTATCGATGCAAATATACCAGTCCGCGCTGACGAGCAGAATCGTGTCTTCTGCTTTACCGTCCACCGCGGAGGTGATTCAAACGAGAAAAACGCAGCTGTTCAAATCGGACGCGAAGGATATCGCGAAGAAGGCAAACACGAGGAAATCGAGACACATGGTGGTTTTTCCGGGACAGTTCGCGCAGTTTAGTTTGAATGCCGGTGGTAATAACGCGAACAACAATAATAATAACAACGGCGATAATAATAATAATACGAACAACAACGCGGTGGAGTTTGGAGAACTCGCGGATTTGGATACGCAAAATCCAGTTTGTTACATCAACTTCCCGGACGGCATCGGTAGGATGAAACTGTACGGCACAATCGCGAGGGCGAGAGAGTCGAGGTATTTCACCTTAAATCTCGGCGGCGGTGGAGGCGGGTCTTCGTCGAGGAAAGATTCTGGTGGGAACGCGAACGCGAATCTCGAAGATTTCTTCGACGGGGTGCTGATATTTTCCCAGTGGGCGTGGATTGGGACGAAGGAAGAGAACCCGGAGGAGAAGCCGTTGTTGGAGATTCCCGAGAGCGTTTGGAAGACCATGAATAGTGGGAATAAGAAGACGGCAATCGATTGGGAGAGAAAGAACAACGCGGGGGCAGGAAAGAAGAAAAAAGGAGGAGAAGGAGGGAAGAAGGGTGATGAAAACGAGGATACAAACACCGCGGACGATAGCGTTATTACGCTCGGCGACTCCGACGACGATGAAGGAGAAGGTAAAAATAAAAAGCAGAAAGACGAGTCAGGAGGTCGAAGACCGAAACGTCAGGCGGCGGCAAAAGCGGAAAAGAATCTCGCCGATAACGACGGGTTAGGAAACATTGATTTCGATGGAGACGACGACAGCGATTCAGACGACGGGCGCATGAAGTCGCCGCAAGCGCTCGTGCGGGGGAAAGCGACGATATCAATTATTTCGCCCATCCAGCCGAGCATAGCTGGGAGAGAGGTATCGTTGCGATCACCAGGCGGAGGAGGTAATGGAAATTCGAAAAAGAAATCGTCAGCGGACAAAGCTGCTGCAGCGAAGAAAAAGGCACAACAACAAAAGAAAAAGAAACGCGAGGAACGAATCGAGCTCTCGGACTCGGACGACTCGGACGACGTCATGGATCTCATATCGTCGGACGAAAGCAGCGAAGACGACGAACCAATCGCGAAGAAGGCGCGACCAGCGAGACGTTCTAGCGCAGCGGCGACAAAGACGTACAAGGAAGATTCTGATTCTGATGATGGTGATGATGATGATGATGAGGAAGAAGAGAGCGACTTCGATGACGACGACGACTCGGATTTTGAATAATAGAACGCTTAGATTTTACCTTTAGATGCGAGTGATACACGTGTTAATATTAAACAACAACAACAACAACAACAGCTGAACAGTGTCAGAGCAGCATTACTTCTTGTGCTCTTTTAGGAATTTCTGTAACCCCTGCACCGCGCTCGTGGATCCCACAAACATCGGCGATTTTTGATGAATGCTCATCGGTTTCACTTCCATGACTCTTTCGTTCGCCAACTTTCCTCTCGTCGCCATGCCGTTCGCTTGTTCGGCGATCATCGCAATCGGCGCAACCTCGTACAATAACCTGGCTTTACCTTCAGTCGCCTTCACGTCTGGTGGATACAACCAAATACCGCCGTATAACAACGTTCGATGGAAATCGCCGATGAGCGCGCCGATGTACCTATACGACCACGGATCTCCTTTTCTTCCGTCGATCTCTCCCGTTTGAAGCTGTTTAACGTACTCTCTCAATTCCGGAGCCCATAACTCTACGTTTCCGTTATTCCCACTATAGATACGTTTCATGTCTTTACCATCTGGAATCTGTAACTTTTCGTGCGACATGACAAACTCGCCGATTTGTTCGTCCAACGTGAAACCAAACACGCCGTGACCAGTAGTAATCATAAAAACGCACGACGAAGAGAACATGCAATATCCAGCCGCGACTAAGTTCTCCCCAGATTGAGTCGCATTTTCCGTGCAGTTTTTCATGATCTCTTCGGCAGATTGCGTTGGATCAATATCGCACTCTCCAGGAGAGTAAATGCCAAAAATCGCACCCGTCGTGACGCACGCGTCGATGTTGGAAGAACCGTCGATCGGGTCAAACGTCACCACGTAATCTCCATTCCCAACGTTCGTCGCGGACATTACCGGATGATCTTCCTCCTCGGTCACAATTACAGAACTTCTCCCGCATTTCTGCACCGCGTTTAAGAAAATGTCGTTCGCGATGACGTCCAATTTTTTCTGCTCGTCGCCGCTTTCGTTTTTCCCTCCCGCAAGACCGATGTTGCCTTGCAACGGAGCCGCTTTCACGAGACCCATGATTTGTTTACACGCGATGGCGATGGAGTTGATGACGATGACTAAATCGTCGTCCAAGTTTCCCAGCTGCGCCTGTCGAGTCAACCATATGGAGAGCATCTTTTCCGCTTTGCTATCGCTGCTGCTCCTCGAAGCTGATGCGAAAATCTTCGTCGTCGAGCATCTCTTTGATTGTTTTTTCGCGCCGCGATTACGAACAGCGGCGGCAGAAGAAACGACGACCGACGCAGAAGAAGAAGAAGCCATCATCGTTCGTTGTCGCGGTAGCCGTGGTGATAACGATACTCCTTTCGTTTCTGTATGTAGCGCGTGTTAGTAATGAGTATCTGTTGCAAAAGAGCGAGAGAGAAGAGATAGATATCCAAAAAAATGCCCCGAAATCTCAAAAATCTCTCTCGTTTGCCTCGTCAGCTCCTCACTCACTCGCTCAGAGCTCTTCTTCTTCTTTTTGTTCTCCTTCTTCTTCTTCGGTTCTTCTTCTCTTTCCTCAAAACAAAATTGAAAAGAACTTTCTACTCTCTCTCTCTCGTTTTATATATATATATCGCGCGCGCTATCGCACAGAAACGGCAGAAGAAAGAGAGGAAGAAGATGTCTTTCATCGCGACGACGACGACGACGACGACGAGCGCCACCGGCGCTGGTCTCGTCGCGAGGTCCACGATGAACGGAAGAGGAAGAAGAACACATTTTACGACGACGACGACAACAACGACAACAAAATTGCGAAAAACAAAGAGGAGGAGTTCAAACAAACACTGGATGAGCGCGTTCGGCGGCGGCGATAACGACGACGACTTGGGCGGCGGCGCGTACGAGATAGATGATTTCAGAGGCGTCAATACCGGTGGAGGGTCCAAACAAATGCAACGAGATCGACTGGGGTACACGAAATCGAGGAACAGTAACCGAGACACGTACGAGTACGCGCCGACGAGAAGAGGAGGAACGAGTAGAAATAGAAGTAATAATACCGGCAGATTTGATGAAGACGAGTACGAGAGAGTAGAACAAAGAGAAGGAGGAGGTGGAGGTTCGGGAGGAAGGCGGAATAATAACGGTAGTAGTAGTAATCAACAGCGACCTCGTTTGTTTCCTAGAGAGCTGGACAAGTTCTTAGTCGCCGGCGCGTTCGTCGTCGGTATCGGCGCCGGCGTCGTTTTCGACACCGCGGTAGACTTAGAGCCGTCCAACGTTGCATCGCGGGAGATTTTAGATCGAAGAACGCCGTCGAGTGAAGTGTGCATGGCGAACGGGGCATCCGCGATGGTGTTCGACCAGAGAGTGTTTTTGTCCTTGAACCCGTTCAACGTGTACGTGGCGCAACCAGAGGTGAAACCGGGTTGCGTTTTAAGAAGATCAAACTGGTCTGTGTTAGAAAGAGAAAAAGTAGTCACGCAAGATCAAGAAAACGATTGCAAGAGGAATTTGAACACGTTCGCGTACGTCGGGGATTTGAAAAAATCGCCCGAAGTGTCGTGCGTGTATCACTCGGAAGAGGCGGAGAACCAGTTCATGAAAGACCCGTCGAAAGCGGTGTTGGGCGACGGTGTGAGAGGGAGCGAAAAGGGTAAGAACATCGCCGGTGGCGGAGGAGGCAGCAGTAGTAACAAGTCCTTCCGATAGAAGATAATAGTATATATGTATATATAATGAAGCACTGTATCTGATAAATATTCTACTGTCTAATGCAACTACGTTCCTATGTACTATTGACCGACAAATTTATCCAATGTTTTCTGCGTGGCGTCGAAACTCTTTCTGCGTTCGGTGGTAGCGTCTTCCATGTGTGTTTCCATCTTGTTCCCTTTTTTAGTGCCATCGAGAAAGCGTCCCAGATTTTCTAGTTTATTTTGGACGCTTTGCCAAATGATATCGTCCACGCTCTCTTTCGCGTGAAGAAATTGAACCAACACGGAATCTCTTTGGCCAATTCTGTGCGCTCTATCTTCCGCTTGAAGGATTTCCGCTGGCGTCCACGAATATTCCGAAAATACAACTAAACTCGCACGCGTAAGAGTCAAACCAACTCCGGCGGCTTTAATCGAAAGCACAGCTACTTTCGGTGAATTTGAACCGCACCTTTGGAAGGAATCTACTAGACCTTGACGCAAACCGCTCGGAGTTTCGCCATCGATGCGAATGAATTTGGTTTTTGTCTTCTCCATCGTCTCTACGGCGGCGTTTAACAAACACTTGTGATGCGCGAAGAACAAAATCTTCTTTTCCTCGTCGATAGACTCCAATAAATTTTCGAGATACCTTTGAACCAGTTTCACTTTCGCCTCCGCCGTGTGCAAGTAATATTTGTTCATCAACATTTTTCTCTCCAACGTTTCCGTCTCCGGCAAGTCGTTCATAGCCTGAACGATCGGTTGTATTTTCGAATTTCTCTCCGCTTTTGGTATTTCTAGGAAAATTTGTTCTCGTTGTTTTGGAGGGAGCTGCGTGAGCACGTCTTTCTTCTTTCTGCGTATCATGACCGAAGAAGAGACGACGGCGAACAACTCCTGACTTTCGCTGGATCCGCTGAAGACACCGAAACGTCCACCAACGCAATACCTCTGCCCGTATTCCGATAATTTAGGAAAAATATCCGGTCGCAAACTCATGAGTTGCGAAAACAACTCGATTGGTTTCGCCAGAGCCGGCGTGCCGGTGAGACAGATTGCTCGTTTGGCGCGTTTGAGAAACGGAACGACAGCCATCGTTCGTTTCGCTTTCCGGTCTTTGAGAAAGTGCGACTCGTCGCAAACGACGACGTTTGCTTTCAGCACATTAAAAACGAGTTCGAACAATTCTTTCTGTATTTGATTACAGATAGAATACGGCACGATCAAAAAATCGATTTTTGTTGGAGGACATCTTTCTCTCTTGTCGATAGTAGCGTTACCGCTATCGCTACTATTCTTACGCATGTCGTTCAAGATTTCCTTGGATTCTTTCGCGGATTCAATCTTGCGCACTTTCACTGCGCATTCCTCGTTTTCGGCGTCGCTACCAACTTCACCGAGCCATTTTTCGATTTCATGTTTCCAAGTGTCCTTCAAACTGGACGGACAGAATACGACGCACGGCCAATCCTTTGAAAACACTTTCGAGACGCCCAAAGCTTGAATGCTCTTCCCTAAACCCATCTCATCGCCGATCATCGCTCGGCCTTCGCGTTTCAGAACATATTTAACGCCTTCCGCTTGAAACGGGAAGAACTTATCCTTAAATGGGATAGAATTGAACTGTTCGTCGACTATTTTATCGTGAATCATTCTATCCGTGCTTCGCAAACTTCGTCTCACGAACGGGTGTGGATACAGAATGTTCACTTCGTCCTCGATGGTTAATTCCCGCTTCAAATTCGACACGATTGTATCTATCCTCCCGTGAGGTATGCCATCCCACGTGATTATATTCTTCATCGTCGTACCATTATTAATTTCTTCAGACCGTTCTACTCTCTCGTATTCGTCCGCGCGTTCTCGCGCGAACGCCGCATCATACTTAGCGACGAGTCCATCAAACTTCCTCTTGATTGGCGCCGAGACGAGCAGTTGAAACTGAACGCATCCAAGAAGATTATTACTACCATTACTACTCTCGCTGGGTAAAATGGATATTCGTTTTACCACGTGATGCTGATAATTCTGCTGCTGTAAAACGGTTTGTTGTTGTTGTTGTTGTTGTTGTTGTTGTTGTTGATGATGTTGATTCGCTTGCTGTTGCTGTTGCTGTTGAGAATATTTCATAAAATCAAAAGCGTTCGTTATCGTCCTCTGCTTCTTCCTCTTCTCTTCTTCTTCTTCCTCTTCGCGTTCGTTCTTCGCGCCCGCCGCTACCGTCGCCGCTTCGCGAACGATTCGATCGAATTTCTCGTTATCCATCTCACTAAAGTCATCGTCATCGTCATCGTCGAAGAGCGACATCACGTCGCGCCGAGAAGAAGAAGAAGAAGAAAAACGAGAAATCTAAGCACCACCTCTCTCTCTCTCTCTCTCTCTCTCTCTTTCCCGTGAAGGAATTCAAAAAAACTCTCCGCTCTTCTTCGTCAAAGTCCGAAGACCGAAAAAACCGCGCATCGTTCGCTCAAAGTATTATTTGGCGCTTTCGTCTCTTTTCTTCTTCTTCTTCTTCTTCTTTGGGAGGAAAAAGTCGCAGAAGAAGGGGTTTGAAGGCGCGACGAAGAGAAGCACGAAAAGTATCCTCTTCTTATTCGTGTCTTTTTTTTTTTTGAAGAGCAGCAGAGCAAGCAGCCCACGCGCGAAGAAGAAAGAGCAATTTTTTTTGTTTGTTTGTTGGGCCCACAGGAAGTCGTCCTCTGCTTGCTGCTTTTTTTGGCGAGGGAGGGAGGAGGTGCAACCGTTTTTTTTTTCTCTCGTGGAGAGTGTCGTTTCGCGAAAGAGGAAAAGAAGAAGAAGAAGAAGGTCCTCGAAGGTTTATCCAAAAACTGGGGGAAAGCAGCGCCCACCAAACAAAAAACACGAGAGAGAGGAAATCGTCACAACAAAAAAAAATAACGCAGAAGAGTTTGGTTTTTATCTCACGACGAGAGATCACATCGCGCGGTCTTAAGCATCAAAACCTCTCTTATTATTCTGTATCTTTATAAAGTAAACGTAGCGTAGAAGGGAATTACACCGCTGTATTCGGCGTAAAAATGTTCGCGACGACTGCTTTATCGAGCGTTCCACTTAAGCGTAATGTTGGGGCAACGTCGTCGTCGGCAGGGAGGAAAATGACGGTCCAAATGCGCGCAAACGCCTCGATGGCTTCGACGCGAACGTCCATTCCGGGTAACTTTTCCGGATTACGATCCACGAATGCCATCGACATGACGAGCACGTTATCCAGAAACGGTAACTTTAAAGGCGTCACCTCGAGGCAGCTTTCTACGAGTTCCTCTAGAAATTCGGGTAAGAAATTGGGTGCAGTCATCAAGGGCCCAAGAGCGATGTTTGAGCGCTTTACGGAGAAAGCGATCAAGGTCGTCATGTTAGCGCAAGAAGAAGCGAGAAGGTTAGGTCACAACTTTGTCGGCACGGAACAAATTATGTTGGGTTTAATCGGCGAAGGTACCGGTATTGCCGCGAAGGTTTTGAAGTCCATGGGGATATCGTTGAAAGAAGCGAGAGTGGAGGTGGAGAAGATCATCGGTAGAGGTTCAGGTTTCGTAGCTGTTGAAATTCCGTTTACGCCGAGAGCGAAGCGCGTTTTAGAACTCGCTTTGGAAGAGGCGAGACAACTCGGTCACAATTACATCGGCACCGAACACTTATTGTTGGGTTTGTTGAGAGAGGGTGAAGGCGTTGCTGCGCGCGTTTTGGAAAACTTGGACGCGGATCCAGCCAAGATTCGATCTCAAGTCATCCGAATGGTTGGTGAGTCCCAAGAAGCGGTCGGCGCTGGCGCTGGCGCGTCTGGCGGTGCCGCCAGTGGTTCCAAGACGCCAACGCTCGAGGAATTCGGTTCGGATTTGACGAAGCAAGCCGAAGAGGCCAAGTTAGACCCTTGCGTCGGCAGAACGAACGAAATCATGCGCGTTACGCAAATTCTCGGTAGAAGAACCAAAAACAACCCTTGCTTGGTTGGTGAGCCGGGGGTTGGTAAATCTGCGATCGCTGAAGGTTTGGCGCAACAAATCGCGGCGGGAACCGTTCCGGAAACTTTGGAAGGGAAGAGAATGATGACTTTGGATATGGGTTTACTCGTCGCGGGTACCAAGTATCGCGGGGAATTCGAAGAGCGTTTGAAGAAACTCATGGACGAAGTCAAGCAAGACGACGACATTATTCTTTTCATCGACGAAGTGCACACTTTGATCGGTGCCGGGGCGGCTGAAGGTGCGATCGACGCCGCGAATATCTTGAAGCCGGCGTTGGCGAGAGGTGAGTTGCAGTGCATCGGCGCTACGACTATCGACGAATACCGAAAGCACATCGAGAAAGATCCGGCGTTGGAAAGACGTTTTCAACCGGTCCAAGTTCCGGAACCGTCTGTGGAAGAAACCATTGAAATCTTGAAAGGTTTGAGAGAGCGTTATGAAGTTCACCACAAGTTGAAATACACGGACGAAGCTTTGGAGTGCGCGGCGAAATTTTCTTCGCAGTACATTTCCGATCGCTTCTTACCGGACAAGGCTATCGATTTAATCGATGAAGCCGGTTCGAGAGTCCGTTTGGCACACACGTCTATTCCGGAAGAAGCTAAGGAGTTAGATAAAGAGTTGAAAGCTTTGCAAAAAGAAAAAGACACCGCGATTCGAGGGCAAGACTTCGAAGCCGCCGGGAGCATCAGAGACAAGGAAGTTGAGTTGAAAGCTCAAATTAAAGCCATCACGGAAAAGAAGCAAGAAGAAGCCAAGGCTGAAATCGAGTCTGGGAAAGAAACTGGCCCGACCGTGCAAGAATCAGACATTGCGGACGTTGTCGCCGCGTGGACTGGTATTCCGGTCGATAAGGTTGCCTCGGACGAAGCGCAGCGCTTGATGGGCATGGAAGATAAGTTACACGAACGTTTGATTGGTCAAGAAGAAGCCATCGTGGCGTGCGCCAGAGCTATCCGAAGAGCAAGAACTGGGTTGAAGTCTCCGAATCGTCCGGTTGCCTCTTTCATCTTCGCCGGCCCGACTGGTGTTGGTAAATCCGAATTGGCCAAATCCTTGTCGCAGTTTTACTTTGGCAGCGAAGACGCGATGGTTCGTTTGGATATGTCCGAATTTATGGAACGACACACGGTTTCCAAGTTGATTGGTTCGCCGCCAGGATACGTTGGTTACTCGGAGGGTGGTCAGTTGACTGAAGCTGTCAGAAGACGCCCGTATACTTTGGTGTTGTTTGATGAAATTGAAAAAGCGCACCCGGATGTCTTCAACATGATGTTGCAAATTTTGGAAGATGGTCGATTGACCGATTCCAAGGGTAGAGTCATTGACTTCAAAAACACTTTGATCATCTTGACCTCGAACGTTGGTGCCTCTCAAATTGAGAAAGGGGGCGGCGGTTTGGGTTTCCAATTGGACGACAACGTCGAAGATCAATCGTACCAAAGAATCAAACAGTTGGTGCAAGATGAACTCAAGAACTACTTCAGACCAGAATTTCTTAACCGTTTGGATGAAATCATCATCTTCCGTCAATTGAACAAGCAAGAAGTCCGCGAAATTGCGATGATCATGTTGAACAACGTGTTCAAGCGATTGAAGGAGAAGGACATCACTTTGGACGTCACGGACAGATTCAAAGACAAGGTTGTCGATGAAGGCTTCTCTCCCGCGTTTGGTGCTCGTCCGTTGAGAAGAGCCATCATGAGATTGTTGGAGGACAACCTCGCGGAGAAGATGTTGACTGGCGACATCGCCGAAGGTACGAGTGCTATCATGGACGTGAACACTGAAGGTGAAATCGTTGTCATGACTGGTGACGGTAAGGAATTGTCCACTACCGCCTACACGGGTTCCTCTGGTATGGGATAATCGCTTTAGCACGCTTTTTGAAAGCGCTTTCGCGAAAGAGGCGAAAGCCAATAGGCGAAAGAGAAGGAGAGATCAATACGAGACACTACTACAACTTAGAGTGAAATAAAAGACACACACACAGACACACATAATCTACTACTTTACTAATGATATATCTGACAAAAATTAAATAAGTTGCACTAAATCGCCCTTCACGATAGCTCTATCTTGTTCCGCGAGGAGCAAAGCCGCATCTCGGACTTCTTGAACCGAAATCTCAATGGATGCGTTTCGTTCCTTCAATTTCAATAGGATTTCACTCAATCGCGCTCTTCTTCCTTGCATGCCTTGTAAAATCTCATCAACCCCTTCGGCGATGTCCGAACGCTGTTTCCTATCTGCCGCGGAATGACCAGTTAGGATCTTATCCATGTCGATCAAACCAGTTCTCGGATCAATCGCCGCGCTTTGCATGGCCACGCGCATCAAACGCAAAGCCTCCGTGGAATCTTGCTTCTCGACGGTTTTGGACAATCTGATTCTCGCCAAAGCCTCCGAGATACGAACTAAAGATTCCAACTGTCGAGGCGTCGCGGTGACGACTTTTCTCCCTCCTGCTGATCCCAATTGTCGCATCTTCACGTAACCATCCACGAGCTGCTCGCCGGCTTCTTCGCCGAGCACGGGATGACACGTTTGCTTCGCGTACGAGATGTAATCTGTTAATAACTCCGCCGAAACAGTCGCTTTCGCCCTCTTTGGCGGATCTTTATAGTGCAAAGAGACTAAGTGTCGCGCCAATCGTCGATCGGTTTCTGGGTTTGGCTGATCGAGAACTAAGTAAAGCAAATCGAATCTCGATAACAATGTTGGCGGTAAGTGCAAGTTATCAACGATGCTCATGTTTGGATTATATCTACTCCCGACAGGGTTTGCGGACGCCAAAACAGAAGTTCGCGCATTCAACACAGCAATAATCCCCGCTTTGGCGATTGACACTGTTTGTTGCTCCATGACTTCGTGCAACATCGAGCGCGCACCGTCACCCATTTTATCAAACTCGTCGATGCAACACACGCCTCGGTCCGATAAGACTAAAGCGCCCGATTCTAACACCATATCTTTCGTTTCCGGATCTCTCGACACATAGGCGGTCAGACCAACAGCAGATGAGCCAGAGCCAGAAGTGTACATGCCTCTCGGTGCGACTCTGTGTACGTACGTTAACAGCTGCGATTTCGCTACACCAGGATCCCCGACGAGTAAAATGTTGATATCGCCTCGCACTTTGTTCGCCGATGAACCTTTGAACGTCTTATTCGTCGCGCCAAAGAGTTGACACAAGATACCCTTTTTGATGTCTTCGAGTTCCCAAATCGACGGCGCAACTGATTTCGCCAATCGTTCGTACACATCTGGATGTTTCGAGAGTTCTTGAATTTCTCGAATTCGCGCTGGCGAAAACTCGAGTTCGGCGTCACCGCGAGGCGAAATGTTCGAGGCCATCGTTTCCGTGTTTGTCGTATCGTCATTCTGTTGTTGTTGAGCGTCCATGTTCATCATATCGTCATCCAAGTTATCACCACCGGTCCTCATATACTCCGCATCTTTCATATCTTCGTTATCGTCCTTCTTTGCCGTATTTCGAAGTTTGCCTTTCGTGTCTTTGCGAATGTGAATGATATCCAGATACGTTTTATAAATCGATCGAATGGCTCGTTGGTTCGGCGCGACTCGAATAGGCACCGCTCGATATACGCCAGTCACTTCAACTCTATCGCCTGGTTTCGCCTCGTCTACCAAGGAATCAAACACGCACATACTCACCGTGTTCGGTGTCGCGCCTTCCGGAATCACGTCTGGCGTCTCTTGCATTTTCACTTGTTGCTTGTTCGCAAAGTAACATCGGTTGTGAATGAGCGTCATCGTGCCTTGGTTTCGGCATTCCGAACATTTCAAAGGTGGTTCGTTGACACGACCACGGTTGACGACAACAATTTCCGGAGACGCGCCGCAAGTTAAGCATTTGAAAAACGCGCCTTTCAATTCTGGGATGACGGCTGAACATCGAGTTACCATGCCTTTGACCGCTACCATTTTATCGATATCGGACGGGTTTAAATCTCTCATCGCGTGCTTCTCGAGCAAGTTAAATGGCCTGACTTCTAAACTCGGCAAGATTTGGTTCCTAAAATTCTCTTTCTCATCGTCTGGAAGAACCTGATCCTCGTAAATCTTATTCGCTACGCCGTCGAACAACGGAATCAATTCTTGCGGGTATGCCACGAGCCTTTCGTACAACCACGAGTCGTAACTCGCCAAGTGCGCGCAATCAATGTCCAAGTTTATGTTATCTTTCTCGTGACACAAACGCATGACTTTGATGTAAAACGAATCATCGAGTAAGTCGTTGTCCTCATCTTCGTCTTGACTTTGCGTTTGCGTAGGGAGAAGAAGACGTTGACTGTCGTCGAGATCTTCCTCTACGTTTGCATCCGTATCTTTTACGCTGTTGTTGCCGTCAACGTCCATGGTGCCTTCGTTTCTTCTCTCCGAGCTTCCATTCGCACCAGCGTCTTCTTCACCATCACCCGCGTTGTTTTTCTCTCCGCCACCATCGTTTCCGTCGTCTCCTTCTCCTTCCTCTCGTTGCTTATCTTTCTTCGTCAAGATGAAATATTCCAAGAAACGACGAAAACGGTTTTGCACTTCGTCCACGCTTATGGTAGTGCCCCAAATAAATGTTTGCCTGTCCTGCTCTCTTTGCAAATCTTCTTCGGCATTTTGATCTGGATCTCTTTCTGCGGCGGCTTTCGCCTCTTGAATCTCTTCTTCGGTCAGTCCCGCGAATGGTCTGGGATTGAGTGAAGCGAATGCGGAGTTAGTATTATTCCCTTCAGCCCCCGGTCTCGCCGCTGAAGCCGGGGTGAATCGAGGTTGTGCGCCGTGTAAACCCGTATCGTGCCTACCCTGCGACGCCGGCGGATTTGCATTTACAAAAGGGCTCGCGAAACCCATATTTCGTGGCGTTTGCTTCGGCGTCGGCGAAAAGAGCGCCGCGTTGATCGAATCTCTCCCTTGGGTGCCCAGTTGTTGTTGTTGTTGTTGCATCGACGAAGGAAATCTTGGCGTGCGTTGAACCGTCGACGGTGGAGGCTGCCTTGATTGCGTGTTCGGAGCATTCTGTTGTTGTTGTTGTTGTTGCTCTCGCGGTGGCCTCGGCGCCGGTGGCGAAAACATGCTCTCGTCGATACCGCCCGCTTGCGTCGGCGCCAAAGTTTCCTCCTCTTCCGTCTCCTTCGCCGGCGCTTCTTCTTCTTCTTCTTCTTCTTCCGCTAACGCGGCGTCTTCTTCCGTCTCCATATTTTCCGTTTCTTCTTCTTCTTTCTTCTTCGTCTTCTTGCTCGGTGTCGCGCTCGGACTTCTCCCTCCTCGCTTCTTCGTCGGCGTCGGCGAACGAGACGCCGCGGCGGTATTTTTCTTCTTCTTTGAAGGCGTTGTCCCGGTCGAAGTAGTCGTGGTTGTTTTTTCGCCAATTTTCTTCTTCTTCTTTGTAGGCGTCGTCGTCGTCGTCGTCGTTCCCGCCGATTTTTCCTTCACCGGAGTCGCGCTCGCGCTTCTCGTCGTCCTCCTCGTCGTCGGCGACATCATCGCGACGTCGTCGAACAACTCGTCCGCGGTTTGTTGTTCCTTCGTCGTCGTCGTCGTCTTCTTCTTGGGAGTAGCGGTAGTCGTTTTCTTCTTCGACGATGATTTTGGAGTTGTTGTTGTTTTCTTCTTCTTCGGCGTCGACTGCGGCGTCGTTTGTCGAGAAGACGCGCGACGCGTTGGCGTCGCCATTATTGCTGTTGTCTTTCTCTCGCTCCGCTCGCTCGCTCGTTCACTCTCTCCGTTCCCACGCGCGCTTTTCAAAAGAGAAGTGAGGAGGAAAAGAACGAAGCGATGAAAGAGAAGAGAATTTTTTTTTTGAATTTTTGAGGAAAACCCTAAACATCACACACAAAAAAACTTTCCTCTCTATCCGAAAACGTCCTCATTTTACATTTTTCCCTCTGCGCACCCCTTTTACGTGTAGATAGAGAGCAGAAAGAGATTAAAAATGGCATCTATTTCCGCCTCCTTTGTGTCCGTCGCACCGCGCGCAACGCAAACGAACAAAAATACCACGAAATGCGCGAGTCAAACGTCGGTTTCCTCTCGCGCGTTTAGCCGAGGCACGAGCGCTTCGTTTAGCGGCGAATCCGTCACGTGCGCGAGATTACAGATGCACGGCGGTAGAGGACAAAGAAGAGTGACGACGATGGCGGCGAAGGTTGCTGGGTATATTAAATTGGCCATTGAAGCCGGGAAGGCGAACCCGGCGCCGCCGATTGGTCCGGCTTTAGGTGCTAAGGTACGGTTTCCGAGTTTACGATTTCTCCTTTTTCCCTCTTCTGTGAATTTTTTGCGTGTCGGTCGTGCAAGTCGTCGACGAAAACCTCAAAAATATAGTACCACAGCAAGAGAAAAAAATATACTTCACTGACTTTAATAATCTCGCTTTCAAAACTACAGGGTGTGAACATCATGGCTTTTTGCAAAGAATACAACGCGAGAACGTCGGATCAACCGGGGATGATCATTCCAGTCGAAATTACCGTTTTTGAAGATAAATCGTTCACGTTCATCTTGAAGACGCCGCCGGCTTCGGTCTTGTTGAAGAAAGCCGCCGGCGTCGCGAAGGGCGCGGCGGACCCGCAAAAACAAAACGTTGGCTCCGTCACCTTGGCCCAATTGGAAGAGATTGCTAAGATTAAGTTACCGGATTTGAACTGCACAAAGATTGAATCCGCGATGGAGATTGTTAAAGGAACGGCGAACAACATGGGCATTAGCGTTGTCGAGGCGTAAGAGTTGGATATTAAGATGTACAAACTATTCTAGAAAGTTTTTATACGAATATAATTATATTGATTAGCTTTATTTGAAGAAAGAGAACTAAGTGTAAGTATGTGCGTGCGCGATGTGAAGAGTATATTATTACTATGAACTCTGAATATATTTATGTATATTTTCAACTTCTAAAGGATACATTTTCTAATATATATAAAACCGCCGTAAGGAAAGCGAGCGCGCGGCGGCGAGTGGATAACTACGCAGCCTCGCTCTCTCACCAAAAAGTAAGAGCGTTTACTTCTTCAACTCTCTGTGCAAAGTGTGTTTCTTCATGTACGGGTTATATTTCATCAATTCAATTCTTTGCGAGTTGTTTCTGCGGTTCTTTTGCGTGATGTATCGGCTCATCCCTTGCACGCCGGCTTCTCTTTGCTCCGTGCACTCCAACGTCACCTGCAATCGGACGTCTTTTTTCTTCGAGGCTGCCATGACTTGCAAAGCGCCTCTTCTGGAAGACGTGGACGTCTTCGCGGAAGAAGAAAACGCCGAGGTGGACACTCGGGAGGATAAAATAGATTGGGAAAGCGCGTTCATATCTCTCTGTTTATGGATCGCGCGAAGGATCAAACCGAAAGATGATGGCATAAAACAAGAAGAAGAAGAAGAAGACGTGTCAGTAAAAACCTCATCTAAAAATCAAAGAAAGAGCGACGAAAAATCCAACCCGGGGCCCCCGATTTTGCACGACGCGCGCGAGAGAGAGCCGCCGACCGCTCTCTTTCAAAAAAAGAACCGCGCGATTTGAATCCAAATCCGCGCGCACGAATACGCGCGCGTCGAGATGTTCGCACCTATTTGACTTTTTAAACTTCGCGTGGGCGAGAAGACGACACGAGTTGTTCTTTTGCGTGCGCGCGCGTTTTTTCTTTTTAGTGCGGCGTTATCCTCGTCTCGTCTCGTCTCGTCTCTCTTTTTTCGGTCTTTTCCAAGAAAAAAAAAGACAAAAAAAAAGCGAATTGTTGGCACTTTTTTTCTACTCTACGACGCACATGAATACTAACACGACGTCCCTTTCGAAGGCGGATGACGTCGTCGTTTTCGACGACGATAACAACGACGAGAATAACAACAACGATACTACTAACGCAGAAGAACAGCAGGAAGAGATGAATAAGTTTAAAGTGTACACGAAAACCGGCGACGACGGGACGTCTTCTTTGTACAACATGGAGAGAAGAGCGAAATCGGACGTCGTGTTTGACGCTTTGGGGGATTGCGACGAGACGAACGTCGCGATTGGGATCGCGCGAGTGCACGCGCGCGATTTTTTTAACATCGACAACAACGACAATAACGTCGATGGGGAGAGCAGTAGCAGCGATGATAACGGGAGACGGTGTTTTGACGAGGACGTGTTGCCACACTTGGAGATTATTCAGAGTCGCTTGTTGGACGTCGGGTCGGCGGTCGCGACGCCATTGACGAGCGAAAAGACGAAAGACGGCATGAAGGAGAGATGTCGGTTCGATGAAGCGCACGTCGCCGCGATCGAATCTTGGATAGATGAGTACGAGAAAGAGTTACCGGCGTTGACGAACTTTTTATGTCCAGGAGGTACGAAATTCGCAGCTTTTTTACACCAAGCGAGGGCGATATGCCGAAGGTGCGAGAGGAAAGTGCAACCTATGGTGGAAGGAGGCGACGTGGAGAAGTCAGTCGGGATGTACTTGAATAGGCTGTCGGATTATTTGTTCGTGGCGGCGAGAGTGGCAAATCACCGGGTAGGCGTGGAAGACGTGGCGTATAAGAAAGCGTGATGTAGTTTCTAGTCATACGTGTAGCACAGATCGTGTAGTAGAGACGCTTAGCAGCAGCGGTAAAACTAAATAGATATAACAATAATAATAAAATACACGACGGGTCAAATCATGAGACGAGAGCCTTCGCGAGAAAGAATCGCTCCAACTCTTCTCTCGTTTCGCACACGATATCGAAATGACTTTTGTTCGATGCGCAGCTTAAATCGTGAGATCCCCAATTCACGCCCACCGAAAACAAGCATCCAGCCGCTTTCGCGGCTTTCCCGTCGCTTGGCGTGTCTCCGACATAAACGGCTTTGGAAACTTCCACGTTGAGCTTCTCGCAAAGCTCTCGGATCCCATCCGGTTCTGGCTTCGCCTTTGACACATCGTCAGCGCCTAGACTCATCTCGAAAATCGTATCTAATTGATTTACCGCGACGACCCTTCTCGCGTACTCTCCGCACGCGTTCGATAACGCCGCGTGTCTCACGCCGTTCTTCCTCGTTCTCTCGATGACGCTCCGAACACCCGCGAACAATCCAGCCGTCTCTGTCGTCACTAATTCCACGTAATACTCATCAAAACACGCGCCGAGCTTCTCTCCCAACTCTTTCTCTCCTTCGCTATCTCCGCACGCGTGATAGGAAAATCTCTTCGGAGTCGTGTACCTGCTTCCGTGTTCATACTGTTGGAGCGATACTTCAGGCAACTCGTGTTTTTTTAGCACTTCGTTCGTTGCTTCAAACGCTAAGGTCGTCGTGTTTGCCAGAGTGCCGTCGACATCCCAAATGATTAAAGACAGCGAAGAAGAAGGAGGAGGAGTTGAAGAGGAAGAGGCCATCTTCGCGCCCGTCGATGGTGCTGCTCTTCGGTGACGATGTATTTTGGATAGCGCGTTCTTTTGCACGGACGATGAAGATGTTGTTGACGACGAAGGCGCGTTACCAACGAACGACGCGTGAATAGAATTACAGGGCATGCAAAATGCAAAAGAGAGGTGCATGTATGTGCTATGTGTGTGTGTGCTATGTGTGCGTGTCCGTATGCGCGCACACTACTCTGCGTGACCTTTATCCAGACGAATAAAAGTGAGGAGCAGTTTCAGATACGAAGTTTCTCTTATATTACCTTATATATACAAAACAATCTGCGATGATCTCGATCGCAAAAATCACGTCGAGTCATCGTCGTTTCTTCTCGTGCTGCTGCTGCTGCTGCTGCTGCTGCTGCTGCTTTCTATTCTCCTTCTTCTTGTTGTTTTTCTTGTTGTCTTCTTCCACCAACTCTGGATTCACAACAATAGGCGCGACGTGCTTGTCCCACAGATGCACGCTCTCTCTCGCCATGTCTTTCGCACCTTTTTGCAACTCGTCCACGATCACCGTCGGTTCCTCGATGGTCTTCTTGGCAATTTTCTCAACTTCTTGCGTGATGCCTCTCGCTTTCTCTTTCACAAAGGTCTCAAACTTTTTGAACTTTTCGGTCGAGCGCACTTTGTCCGCTTCTTGTTTCGCCGCTGCAACGGTTTTCAACGTCGCTTCTTTTACGTGAGGGTAGTTCTCTCGAGCAAATTCAACAGTTTTCACGGTTGCAACTTTCGCAGTTGGAATGACGGTGTCTCTTAACCACATTTCTGTGGACTCGAGAAGCTTTTGCGATTTGGTTTGGCTTCGTCTTTCTTGTTGCTGTCGAGCTCGATGTTGTTGATGCATGGATCTTCTTCCAACAGAAGACGACGTACCACCACTGTACGCGTTTGCGCTATTACCACTACTACCACTATACCGTCCACTTCTGTGACGCTGTTGCTGCAGTTGCTGCTCGTTGTCATCGTCGTACTGGGCCGCCAATCGCTGTCGGAATTCCTTTCGGAATTTTTCCCGGTTCAACGGAGGACCGTCTCGATCGACAAGCGTCGCTTGGAGTTCTGCGGCGGCGTAGGCCGCAGCTTCTGCAGCCTCCACAGCTTGGTCCGCAGCCGTACGCGCGTCTGCCGCGAGCGATAACGCGCGCATCAAGCGTGGACTTCTCGTGCTTGTGCTGTTGCTTTCGTGTGATTTGCCTCGCATAGGCGCAGGAATATCAAACGACTCTTGTTCCGGGGGTTGACGTTGTTGTGGAGGCGGAGGAGCAGGCTTTCGCATTTGTTGTTGTTGTTTTATTTCCGCGCGCTGTTGAGCGTCTTCAAATTGCTGCAGCTCCTCGAGCGCTTGTCGTTCTCTCGCTTCCTTCTCTTCCTTCTCCTTCTTTTCGGTTTCCAAATCTACGTAGTGTCGCATCGCTTCCGCCATCAATTCTTCCGCCGACTGCTTCGGCGCTTTCGTGCTATTGCTAGTGTTACTCGCTTTATTACCGTCATCATTAACAACGCCGGTCCTCTCTGCTTCGACGCTACTCTTCGTCGTATTTGCCGCATCCATCGCCGCTTTCCTCCTCTTTAATTCTTCCTCCCTCTCTCTTCTCTCCATACTTTCCGTCACTCGCCGTCTCTCTTCGTCTTGCTTCTGCCCAACGTACACGACGTTCTTCCCGTCCGGCGGTCTCATCGCACTCGTCGGTAAATTCGCGTTCCGTCGAACCCGCTCGTTTTCTTCTTTCACTTTCTTATCGCTTTCGCTTCGAACAAACTTTGCGAGAAACGAAGCGATGATAGCCGCGACGCCCAGCGAGGCAAACGGCACGAACAGAGACCCAGAGAAGTTATCGTCGTTGTTGTTGCCGTTCTCGCCTCCTTCGCCTCCTCCTCCTCCTCCTCCTCCTCCGTTCCCCCAGTTGTCATCGGTGGGTGGTTTATTCCCTGGTGGTGGTGGCGGCGCGGCATCTTCCAGAGGCGCCGGAGTCACCGAGGCAGCCTTTGGCCTCGTCGTCGTCAACGGAATTCTTCCATCACCTCTCTTCACGATCGACGACGATCGCAAAGCTTTCGATGCGCAGCTACGAGCGACGCTCGAATCGGGTGAAAGTCGCATCGTCGTCCGTCGCGCTCGCCTGGATGTAGAACGTCTTCAGAGAGAAGAAAGAAGTCAGAGTTAATAACGAGAAGAAGAAGAAGAAGAAGAAATAATGAATTCGGTTGAAAAAAGAGGGAACGACGAGAGAATTCTCTCTCTCTCTCGCGTGCGCTTTACGCGTACCTTTTACCGCTATTGTGGTCGTTCTTCTTCTTCTTCACGAGCGAAGGAGAACGCTCCGCGTGCAAAGAGAGCGAAGAGATCGCGCAGATCATGGCGATCGCTGGTTTTATTGTCGTTGTTCTTCCTGTTCTCGAGAGCTAATTTTTTGCCGAAAAGCGTCTGTACGACTCATCAAAAATAAGCCGATTAACTTTCTTCTTCTTCTTTTCTTCTTCTCTTTCGCTAAAAAAATGTGTACGCGTTGTATGAAATTAACATCAACCAAAAACTACTACAATTCCTACATTTATATTCTCGCATTTTACGCATCTTCTTCTTCTTTCTTGGGTTCTTCGTCGGCGGCGTCGGCCATCTCCTCGTCTCCTCCGTCCTCTTCTTTTTTTACTTTACCGCCGGTTTTCTTGTACTCTTCCATCTCTCGCTCGTATCGCTCTTTGTCCTTTTTGGCGAGCTCTTCGTACTTCTCTTTTTCGTCGCCGGTGACGGCTTTCCATCGAACGCCGAGTTCTTTGGCGACGTCCGTGATGGAAAAGTCTGGGTTTTCTTCTTTTACCTTGGCGCGCATTTCCGCGGAGAAGATCATGTACGTCGATAGCGGTCGTTTTGGCGCGTTGGGATCTTTTTCTTTCTTCTTCGCCGCGGGAGAGCCCGAGTTTGTTTTCGCTTTCTTCTTCGCCGGCTTTTTCTTTTTGCCACCGTCGCTCTCGGAATCTGAATCCGAGTCGCTCTCGGAAGACGACGAGTCGGTCGGTTCGCCCCCGTCCGATTCCGAACCGCCCTTGAAGTCTTCGTCTTCCTCGGAGTCTTCGTCTTCGTCGGAACCTCTTTCGAGATCTGGACCGTCGTCGAGGCCAGCCATGTCATCCTCGTCGATTAAGCGATCCGCCAAGGCGTTAGCGTCGACTTCACCAATGGGCAATCCCTTAGCGGTTAAAAAGTTGACCAAGTTTTGGAACTCCGTTCGGGAGATGCCGTGAAATTGGTAACTCAAGCCTTTCTTCGTCGTGAGCGTCAAATCAAACGTCTTACTCGCGCCCGCGCCGCCGCCGTGGCGTTCGAATTCGCACTCGGAAACGTCCTCGTATCGAACCAAAATAGGCGGCTTCGGCAAATAAAAGAAACCTCTCTCGAGCAAGTACAGCAAACCGACGTCGGCTTTGTGCGAGACGCGAATGGCTGAACCGCCGGCTGGGGAGACAAACGTCCCTTGTCTCGTCAATTTCACGCCCGCCACGGCTTTCAAAACTCTCGCAAAGACCTCACCAGCCGCGCCAGTGTACTCCTCCTCGACGTTTTTAAACCTTTCCTCCATTTCTCCGGTGATTTCGATATCGTCAGTCTCCTTGTTCGGTTTCCTCGGCGCGACGGTGATGATATCGTCGTCGTTGAACACCGTCACGATGAACGAGTAAAACGTTTGTCCTTTTCTAATCGGTGGATCTAAAGCGACCACCACGTGCGTTTGATGCGAGTTCGGCTTCGGCAACGCGTACACTCTCACCACAGACGTGTAATTAATCTTAAAATCTGCGGCAGAACCAGTCACTCGGACAAAGTTCGGATGCAACGCAAACGTAACCTTCCCTCTCGGCACGACCAAGTTGGCGTCCTCGAACGCGCACACCGGCTCGCCCAAGGCTGGTCCCGTCGCTGCGATCGCATCGATCGCCGTCGCCAATCGCTGTACAGCCATGTCGTCCGCATCATCTACATCCTCTCCAGCCCACGTCTCTGCGGTTAACGGGACGTAAAACGCCATCTCCACCAACGCGTCTTTGCTCGTTTTCTCGCTCTCCCTCCCTTGTTGCATCTCGACGATCAAATCGTTCTTCCCGATCGGGTTCACTCCGGCTATGGCGGCCGCGTTCACTTCGAACGAACATTTTTCGTTCACCTCAAATTTGAAGTTTGAATTCGAGACGACGATGTCGCCCCAGTTTCTCCCGTTAGGTTGACACTCTCTTTGCCTCACGCGAACATTTTCAAACTTGGCGGAGACGAACTCTTTCAAAGGCTTCACGTCTGCGCCTCTAAAACCTTGCAAAACGATCGATTTCGCGGGCCCTTTCTCCGGTTTCGTTCTCAAAAGAACTTGAACGCCTCCGGGAACTTGCGAATAGTTGATCTCTTTGATGTCGCTCGCCGGTGCGAATATCTTCTTCTTCTTCTTCGATTGATCTCCTCCTGCTCCAGCCTCGTTTTCTTTCGGAATGGAATCATCGGTTGCAGTCCACGTGACTCCGGTCGCGTCCATAACGCACGAACCCGGGACTTTCGGCCCGTTCGTGATTAAATCGATGGCGGAGTATTCCAGCGTGTCCGCCATATTGTCGTTGTTGTGATTGCGCGGTGTGTGTGTGCTAAACTTAATACTATTTTCGCGCGCGCTAAAAACAAGTTTTGAAAAAGTTCTTTTCTCTTCTTCGCGATGCGCTTTTTTCATTTTTGAAAACAAAATATTTTAGGGTTTCCAACCCTAATTCTGGAACAGAAAATATCTTCTCTCTCTCTGGGAGGGGGGGGGACAGAAGAAGAAAATAAAGAAAACCGCAAAAGAAGAAGAAGAAGAAGAAGAAGAAGAAAAAGAAAAAACGCGCAAACACAAACGAACGAACGAACGAACGGACGAACGTTCGAGGAGAATGTTAACGCGTTTCGTCCAAAACGTGGTGAGCGTCTGATTCGAACCACCGCGTTTGTTTGTTTGCCCGTATGTAGTATTTTTTGAATGAATAAAAGAAGGAAAAAAAGCCAAGTCACCGTCAAGAGCACTTTTTCAAGAAGAATTTATTAATTCTTCACTTACTTTCCGCACACATCACATACACACATAAAACACTCTCCAAACAACATCTCTCTCTCTTTTTTTTGCGTTTTTGAGAGAAGGAGGAGGAGGAGAGATGGAGACGCAGCAACTGCTGCTCGTTGGACGACGCGCCTTCCGCGGCGCGCCCTCTTTTAAGAAAGGTAAACAAAGTAGGGAGACAATTTTTTTTCTCTTTTTTTTTTCTTCTCTTTTGTCGCGGTAGAAACGTAGAAAAAGCTCTCTAACGACCAATTTTTTTGCGCAAATCGATCCTCGTCTGACGATTCTGTTATTTCTCTCTGTCTCCTTTTATGATAAACACAGATGCAAAAACGAAGCGACGACCAACACCGACGGTGGTGGTAGTGACGCGCAACAAAGCGATCGCGGACCCGTCCATCGAAACCTCTTTCGAGGGAGAGAACAACAACAACAACAATTTGTCCTCGAGCGCGGTCGTCCCGGGGGTTTTACAGATGCGTGGATCTTCGTCGAAGAGGCGAACGAAAAAAGGGCAAAAAGCGAAAAATGAAACCTTAAATTTCGTCGAATCCCTGGTAGAATCCACGGGAAAAGAGAAGCGCGGCGGTTTACAGATTAAGGAGTTCGCGACGGTACAGATGATCATGAAGATGGAAGGACAATGTCGAGTAACGTTTCAGTTTCCGTCGGATTTCGACCGAGAAGTTGGACAGACGTTTAAAGTGTTTGGGAGGTTTAAGGTTATTTTGAGCGAGAAGTTTGTCGAAGAGGCGGTCTCGGAGGGAGGCGAAGGCGCAGTCACCGGGAACGTCATCGTTCACGATAAGAGTCCGGCGATGGAACAGTTTCGAAAGCTAGAACCAGGAGATGAGGTGAAGATTTCGTGCTACAGAACGTCCGATTTGATGGATGGTCGCGAGTGCGATGATATTTACAATCACATCTTGGAAGAGGAGGAAGAGGAGGACGAATCAAACGACATGAACGGAGCCCAAAGCATGTACCAAGACGAGGATGGGGATGATTTCATACAGATTTCGCTCGGGAGTGAAGGAAAAGCAAACCACGACGAAATTTTGGAAGCGCATCGACGGAACTTGGAACACGCGGCTTTGGAATCGCCTTCCGCCGCGACGAATGGCGAACAACAACAACGCTCGAGCGCGAGTAGCGAACAAGGGTACGTCTCCGAACAATCGTTTTTCGGCGACTCGACCATTCCGGATGCGACACCACAGTGTTTTGTAGAACACCCTGGGGTTATCTCTTGTTCGAAAAGGTTAGTAAAAGAGAACGACGACGGTTCGTTTGAACTGTGGATTAAAACAAAGGCGTTTCAAGCGGTGGATTCCGATCCCTCCATTTATGAATCGGTTTCGAAGAGAGGTTTGATTGCCATCGGCGCGAAAGCGCTGGAGGAAGAAGCTAAACAGTTCTCGGATAAGTGTAGAAACGAAGCCGTGGATGAAACGACCAGAGAGGCGAGCGACTTTGCAAGAGAAAGAGAAAGCATTCACGCGGGCATCACCAACATTTTGCAGCACGGCGACATTGTCAATTGCGTCTCGCTCGCTAAATTGAATTCGTTTGGACACCCGACCTACAAGTTGCGCTTGCGATGCCGAGACACCGGAAGAGAAATTGATTGCATGTTTAAACCGAAAATTGCCGGCGACGGCGATGGGTGGCACCAAGTCTTGATGGAACTCGTAGCGTATAAACTCAATCGTGTTTTAGGAATGGATTACGTCCCGCCGACGGCATACAGAATGAATCGAAAAGGACCCGCGTGTTCGAAAAAAGATACACAAATGGGGAACAATCCAATCCAGTGCGATTATAAAGAGTTTAACGAAGGCGCGTTTATCTATTGGGCGCAAGAATCACAAACGTTGAAAGAGGTCCATCCGGAACACTGGAAGACTTCGCAGAAGCAAGTTTTGTCGGACACGAGAGTCATGGACGTGTTGCTCGGAAACTCCGATCGACACCACGGTCATTTTCTGTTTGCCGAACACTGGGTAAATGCGAAACCAATTCCAGAGGTGTTTAAAAACGAAATCAGCGACGACAACGGCGATCGACAACATAACAGCAACCACAACAACGTAGAAGACATGCAATCGAATCATTATCCGATTTTGATTGATCACTCGGCAGCTTTTAGAGACGGCGCGTGGGTCGACATGACTCACGAGAACGCGTTCCAAACCGGACCAACGCTATGCGTTTCAGCAAAAACGTACTTCCGGCTGCGATTATTGGACGCGCGCGCTATTGCAAAAGAGTTTGACGGTATTTTGACAACGTCCGAATGCCGCAGACTTTTGTCCAGACGCAACGACTTGTTGCGGTATTTAGACAATCTCGTGGCCGAAAAAGGTTACGAGAATGTCATTCTGTAAATTATTATTACCGACATCATCACTGAAGTTACATTAATATATTAATAATACGAAGAAGAGATATGAGAGATTTGAGATTGAGAAAGTAGAGAAGAAGTCATCGGCTACAGAGGAGCCAATCGATAGTGATGAACAACTACTACGTTATAAAATACAACCGTGTAAAAGATAAAACTGTTACATAATTACAAACATAATTACAACATATACTACTAAAACAACATGATATAAATACAAGCTTTTTCTTCTCGCTCCATTCTCGGAAGAGCGAAGAGCGTGCGATTAAAAGAAGCCGCAACCTCTACTCTTTGGCGGTTTCGTCAACGCTCTAGGACCGTTCACTTCGTTCAAAATATCCCTCTCCTCTTCCGTTAACTTCACCTCAATCTTCAATTCGCACGGCTTTACGAAGCTCTCCAAGTACGCAATTCTCGTCTCGTACTCCCTTATTTCCTTCGCGAACATCGTCTCTGCTTCTTGTCTCTTCGTTTCCAACTCTTCCAATTTTTTCTGCGTTTCGTGCAACTGCACTTCCGTTTCCGTCAACATCGTTTGCATCCCAGACACCGCGGATTGCAAATACTCGTGCTTCTTCCGCTGAAATTGCTGCTCGGCTTCCATTCTCAAAACCTCTTCTCTCTGCGCTTTCTCTTCCGCCACGTCGAGCATTTTCTTCATCCCAGAGAGCGCGGCTTGTAAATCCTCGGCGGACTCCAGCCCGTATTCTTCGTGCGCGGAGGAGGAAATCACCGACGCGTTCTCCGAATCTCGTATGAGCTGCTCTAACTTTTTGTTCTCCATGGCGAGTTGCACGAGTTGCGCGCGAACGCGAGAGAGCTCTTCTTTCTTTTCGCGGTACGATTTCTTCGAGGCAAACATGAATGAATATAAATGTGTTTGTTCTTTTTCGTTCACAACGACCACACACGCACACCAACAAGCGGTGTGAAGACTCAGTTTGCTGGGAGAGAGAGAGAACAAAAAAACGAGGGGAGAGGGTATGGAAATATGATGAGGTTTTATACGAGTAGAAAAGCGAACAAAAAAAGGGAAAAAAAGAGACGTGGCTGCGCAAAGAAAACTAAAGTGAAAGTGTGGGTTTTTCTCTCTCTCTTTTTTCTCTCTATCCGATTCCTCACACGAACACACTTACACAAACGCGATATATATCAAAAAATGGCATCCACCATGGCGTCCACGTCGTCGGCGTTCACCGTCGCGCCGCACCGATCATCTAAAACGAAAAGAAACCTCTTCTCCGTCCGCGCGATGGCCGGGAAGGCGTTCGAAGTGCCGAAGAAATACACGAAAGTCCAGCCGATGGGTGGACGAGTTTTGATTAAAATCGCGGAAACGGAAGTACAAACGAAAGGGGGCGTTTTGTTGACTCAGGGGAGTCAGCAGAAACCAACGAGCGGTACGTTTGGTGATGATTTTGTTTTGTCGTCGTCTTTCGAAAGAGAGCGCGTTCGGCTCTTCGCCGCCGCCGTCGCTCGAGAAAAAATTGGATTTTTTTTTCTTCTTTTCTCCCCTTATCGTCTTTCTTTCGAAGAGAAACTTGCTTCTTTTCCAACTTCTTTAATAAGCGAGCGAGCGGCTGCTGACATTTTTTTTCCTCTCTCTCTCTCTTTAAAAACTCTCAGGTGACGTTGAAGCGATCGCGGACGACGTCCACGGCGTCAAGCCGGGCCAAACCGTCTTATACAACAAGTTCGGCATCGGTGCAGACGATATGATCCTCAACAACGAGGAGTTCACCATGATTCGCGAACTCGACTTGATAGGCACGTTTCCGAAATCCAACGCGAGCGTAGACGATATTCCAAACTTGGAACCCTTAGGAGACCGTTTGATTTTGCAGATTAAAGACGCCGAAATGCAAACTAAAGGTGGTATTTTGTTGACCAGCGGTAGCCAAGAGAAACCGGTGCAAGGCACGGTTTCCAAGGTTGGCCCGGGCGTCTGGGACGAGGAGAAGAAAGAGTACAAGCCGATGAACGTGAAAGTCGGCCAGGAGGTCGTGTACTTCAAGTACGCCGGGGATCAGATGCAAGACGGAGAGGGGAAGAAGTACGTCGTGTTGCACGAGTCCGACGTGTTAGCCGTCATGGATTAATCGACGACGAACAAAGCGTATATATAAAACTTAGCATTTTTGATTAAATAAAAAAACAGAGAGACACACACGTTTCTTTTCTTTCTTTCTTTTCTTTCTTTCTTTCTTTTCTTTCCTTCTCTCGTCCCTTCCCCTCGCTTTTTTTTTTCCCCAAAGCAAGCAGAGAAGAGAAGAGAGAGAGAGTCTGAGTGCAATTTCCTTACTTTTTTCTCTTTTTTTTGGGGTACCCTTTTTCGCCTGCACTCGGTCTACATCTCTTACTGTTGTTGGGAGACCACTCACTCGACGAGCAGCAAAAAAATAAAAAATCACAAAAGCGTGCGCGCGGTTGCACAGCCACCACTCGAAGAGAAGAAAATCTCCGAAAAATTTCGTATCTTCCCCGAGATAAAAGTTCGGAGAGGGGTGAAACGTTTCCCAAAATCGCTCGTCGCGTATAATCTTCATATAACGCACACGTTTTTCATCTACCACATTCAACAAAAAACAAACAATGGCTGTCACTGTCAACGCACTCTTTAAGAAATCCGCTCCGGCTCCGGCCAAGACGGTCAAGAAGACCGTACGTTTTTTTTTTCTTCTCTTTTAAAATCGATTGAGAATTACTCACACGCATCCCTCTTCTTCTTTTTTTATTTTAGGCTACCAAGAAGGCGGTCCCGGCGAAGAAGCCGACGCCGGCGAAGAAGCCGACGACGGTGAAGAAGACGGTCAAGAAGGCGGCTGTCCCGAACAAGGCGGCCAAGTCTGCCGACTTGTCCAAGTGGTACGGTAAGTGGTACATCAGAGAAATAGTTTACTTCTCGTTTCTTTTTTTGTCCTCCAAAGCCGCTCGATCTCTCTCTCTCGAAGATCGAATAAAACGACAAAAGAGAGAGAGAGAGAAGAGAGATGCTTTTCGGAGAAAGAATGAGACGCCCGCGTCCATCTTCCGCGCAATCTACACCTCGCGATGGAAAGATGCGCGCGTCATCTTCCGATCGGATGGATTTTGGATGCGCGTGGGCGTTTCAGATTCGTCTCGTTCCGGAGATACACCTCGGGAATATCGGATTGATGGTGATTCTTTCTCCCTCGAGTTGTCGTCCGTCGTCGTCGTTTGTGCGAGCTTTTTTTTTGGATTTTGTGGTCAAAAAGAAAGTAAAACGGGAGAGAGAGAGTGTTGGAAAACACAAACAGAAATAAAATATTTTTGTTACGCGCGCGCTGAGCTAAGCTAAGCGGAGCGATATCGATCGAATCGACAATCACGTCCGAGACGAGCAATGATTGTTTATGTTCTGTGCTGACTTTTTTTCTCTTTGTATTCTCTAACAAAAAATCCAGGCCCGAACCGTAAGTTGTACCTTCCGTCTGGTCTCTTGACCACCGCGGACATCCCGTCCTACCTCGACGGTAAGTTGGCCGGTGACTACGGTTTTGACCCGCTCGGTTTGGGTGCGGATGGTGCCATCAAGCAATACCGCGTTGCGGAAGTTATCCACGCCAGATGGGCTATGTTGGCCGTCCCGGGTATCGTCATTCCGGAAGCGCTCAACGTTGCCGGCGGCGACTGGAGAGAAACCGGTAAGGTGTTTTTGGAAGGCTCCACTGGCAGATTCGGCCCGGCTGAATTGTGGTTGGGCATCGCCGTCGCTCCGTTGATTGTCTTGATGGGCGGCGCGGAAAAGTTCCGATCCGACCCGGCCTCTGCGCCGTCTGGCTTTGTTCCGTTCAAGGGCTCCTTCTCTGGCTCCGACTTTGCCAAGTTGGACCCGATCAACCCGGGCGGACCGTTGGACTTCTACAACGTCGCGGCCACCCCGCAAGATTTGGAAATCTTGAAGGTTAAGGAGATTAAGAACGGCAGATTGGCGATGATCGCCATGTTGGGTGTCTTCGTCCAAGGTGCGACGACTGGCGAAGGTCCAGCGGCGAACTGGGGTAAGCACGTCGCCGATCCGTTTGGCTACAACTTCGTCACCTTGAACGCCGTCGACCGCACTCCGGTCCTCTAAACTTCTTACTATTATTAGGTATACATTGAACAAAAGTAATATATATATATAAACTAGTAATAAGAATGGAAGATTTTAAGAGAGAATGGAAGAGGAAGAATTTGTCGAGTGGAATCGTGCGTGCACGACGCCACCGAGAAAATACTGTGTTTGACGAAGAGAGGGAAAGTTGTCAACCGAATATTTTGCGCGAGTGTTAACATTATCTAGCCGAGAGAGATAAAAAAAACAAGGACAGACCGTCGTTTTGTAATACTTACTTGTATGTACGGTGTGCTGCTCTTTCAACCATTTTCATCGTGCCCGTCGCGACGAACGCATCCATCGTCGTCTACTAAAAGCTCTGCCAGTTCTCTTCACTTCTTCATTTTTTTCTCCCGAGTACGTATTCTCGTTATCCTGAAGTTGGCTTCATAAAAAATCAATCCGCGAAAAAACGTGTACACATGTTTGCAACGTCGCCCTCGCTTACGAATCGCGCGTCGGTGTCATCGCATCGTCGCATTTCTTCGCGAAGGAATGTCAATTCATCGCCCGTTCTTACCGCGCACGCGGCGCGGAGAAGTACAAGAGGAAGAAGAGGAACAGAAGCGCTGTCGATGTTGAGTCAACGGCACGTTCTCGTCGAAGAAGTTGGAAACGCAAAACCAACGAAGAGACGAGAACGACGACGAGCAATCGATACTAGGGCGGAGAGTAACTCAGGAGAAGCGGCGGCGATGTTTTCTTTTCCTTTGGATGGGCCGTCCGCGCCGAAGAAGAAGTTCAATTTAGTCGCAAACAGCGTTCGTTTGAAGAGCGTTCTGAAGCTGAGCTGCGTTCTCGTTGTGGCTGGATGGTCGATGCGTTTTGCGCACGATCCATCTTCTCTTTCAATGATTCCACCCTTATTGAAACGAGCGTCTGGAAGCGTTTGCTTAGGTCTTCTGTTGGCATTAATCGGGTATAAGAAAAAATCGCTGGATTTATCTGGCGCTGTATCGGCGTCGCTTGTCGGCGTGGCGACTATCTTTTCCGGCGTTCGATTTGGTTTGACCTTAGCGTTCTTCTTCTTCAGCGGATCCGCGGTGACAAAGGTGCAAAGCGAAGTAAAAAGACGCGTCGACGAACATTTTAAAGAAGGCGGAGGGATGCGAGATTTCGTACAAGTGATGGCGAACGGGTTGGTTCCGACAGTGTTGGCCGCGGCGAGTTTGTATTCTTTAGGTGGTTTGAGTTTCATCGCGAATACAACCGGAGGAGGAGCGTTTGCTGAGGCGATCATTAGTAGCGGTGGTAGCAGTAGCATTAATAGTAGCGCAGCAACATCAAAGTTAGCCTCGACGCTGGCGGTAGCTTTTTTGAGCTACTTCTCGTGTTGTGGTGGCGATACGTTCGCTTCGGAGTTGGGCGTCCTGTCGAAATCAAAACCGAGGTTGATAACCACCTTCTGTCGTAAAGAAGTCGAGCCGGGAACTAACGGCGGCGTTTCATTACTCGGCGTCTTTGCCAGCATCCTCGGTGGTCTCGTCGCCGCTTCTGGATGGGCCATAGGTGCCTACATCACTTCCGGCGCGTTTACGATCGAAATGCTCTACGCGCTGGTCATCGGAGCTTTCGGCGGCTTCTTCGGATCCTTCGTTGACTCCATCCTTGGCGCGACCGTCCAATACAGCGGCTATTGCTCCGAGCGTAAAAAAGTCGTCAGCAAACCCGGTCCGACGGTGACAAAAATTTCAGGTTTGGAAATTCTGAGCAACTCTGGCGTCAACGTCGTTTCCGCATCTTTAATCGCGTTCGCGTTTGGCGCTCTGTACTATATTTTGTGAATTTGTAATAAAGAATTTTAGCACTTAGAAGTGTTCACTCTTGAAAGCACGCGCGGCGTCATCGTCATCATGTCTTCTCCCCAATCGACCTTACAATCCTCCCTCTTTACCCAGACGATCAACGGTCACCCGACCACGTTCGCGTGCACCATCTTTGCCGACCGTATCTTGATCATAATCACACAATTAAAAACGTTCGGTTCTATGTTCACCGTCGGTGAAACCATCGCCGACGGTTTACTTTCTCCCGCGAATCAACTGAGCGCGAAGTGCGTTCTCGGACACAAAGACGATTCCGGGTTATCGGAAACCGTGTGCGAGAGAATCAGCGAGTTATTGAGAGAAAAGTGTTCGCCGAGAGGGGTGGTTTTACCGCCTTTGTTCGTGACTTTAGCGGTGAGAAAAGATGCGGGCATGGAGGAGTTGAGATTGATTGTGACAGAGGCAGTCGAACGCGTCGCGAAGACGATGCGTTTGAACGACGATGAAGTAAAGTAGATGATCATGGTATATAAAAGTAGCGAGTAGCGAGTAGATGGGCATAGACGTAGTTTTGTAATCAGTAGATAGTCATCGATAGTATCGAGAGACATGCGGTATATGGTACACTTTTTCTTCTCTTTCGTGCGACATAGTAATCGATTGAGCGCTCTCTTCCTTTCTTTCCGTCCATCGTTCGATTAAAGTTCTTCTTTCGGAAACGTATTCTCCGGCATCTCTTCCACCTCTTCCACTTCTTCTTCTTCTTCTTCTCCCTCTTCTTCTGTTCCGAACATGGCTTCTTTCGCGCGCTCCATGTTCGCTTTCTCCATCTCCTCCTTTATCTTGTCATCTCGCCACTTGCGCACGTTTTCGGACCCTTTGACCGTCTCGTTTTTACCGTCGTGTTGAATCAAAATGTCGATGTCATCATCGCCTCTCTTCACGTTCATCTTATCCGCCGTCAATTTCGGATCAAACGGTATTCCTTTTTCTTTCGCCTCGCGTTCCATTTCCTGCATGATCTTTTCTTTTTTCTGCTCTCTCTTCTCGTACAAGTCTAAATTCGGGTTCGCGCCGGCTTCTTTTAAAACCTCCACCATATCTTCCCTCCCAGTCATTTGCGCTAACTTTATCGCACTCAACCCTAAATCCATCATCGTCGTCCTCTGAACGTACGTCACGATCGCCCCAGCTTCCACTAAAACTTTCACGCTCTCTAGATCTTTCGACATGACCGCTCTCATGAGCACCGAGTACCCGATCGAATCGAGTTCGTTCGGGTTGGCGCCGTAATCGAGCAACAAATCAATCATCTTTGCGCGTCCTAAATGCGCCGCTTTCATGATTGGCGTGTAATCTTTCGTCTGTCCGATCCTCTTGCACGGTTCTTTCAAGTTTGGCTTCCATCTCAACAGATCTTCGAGCTCTTCAAAGTCGTCATCATCGATCGCTTCGTGCAGCGACCCGGCCGGAGACTCGCCTTCGCGTAATTTTTGCTCCTCTTTTCGCTTCTCTCGTTCTTGCTCTTTTCTCTTTCGCTCGCGCTCGAGTTTCTTCAAGCGTTTCTTTTCTCTTCGCTCCCGTTTCTTGCGCTCTTTCTCACTCACCACGTCGGCGTCGTCGCCGTCGAAATTGTCGTCGTTCTTAGTATCGTTATCGTCGACGTCGTTTCTTTCAATCGATCCGTCCGGGAATTGGTCGAATTGCGTCTCCATTCTCGCGTCGTCCGATGACGACGAAGACACCACCTCTTTCTTCTCGCCGCCGCCTTTACCGAAAAACGACCACGCGGTCGCTTCTCGAGCGTTGAACGAGATGCACGCGAACATCAACGCGACGAAGACGGACGATATCATCGTCAGGCGTTTGCAAGAAGACGGTGCGAGGAAGACGGTTGTTGTTCTCATGGTTGATGCTTTTGTTAAAAATTTTAGCGCGCGCGTGCAATATAAGGAATGGTGTTGCGAAAATGCGAGATTTTGTCTCGTAAAAATTTATAAAAATAACAACGTGTACTATCTTTTGATGTTTTTGTGCGTTCGTTTCATACATCTCACATCGCTTAAACCACCCAGCGATCAGATTACGTTCTTTCTTTTAACTACGGTCCTTTCTTCCTCTTTTTTCCTTTTTACAATCTTTATCGAATCTTTCTGAAGGAAAAGAACCACGGCTCGAGCTCTTTGTTCGCATTCGTCATGCACCTGTCTCTTCGTAAATTCTCTTGCTCTCTCTTCCCAACCAACCACTTGTTGTCGACGTTGCAGACTTCGTACAAGCCACCGTCGTCTTGTTTGCCTTCCCATCGGCAGTCGCCGAGTTTGTCTCCGACGTACGAGAAGTCTTTCTCTTGCATGGCCCACAACATTTCTTCGTTGACGACGGCGCCGTGCTTTCGGAAAATGTTGTGCCACCATTCTCTCGGACGGAGCATGGTGTGTCTGTGCGCCTCGTCGTCTTTATCTGCGCTGGCTTTCGTGTGTCCCTTTAAGGAGATGGAGAGGAACAAGTGACGTCTAGAGACGCGGACTAATTCTTTGACGACTTGGTCGACTTCTTCCGGGTGAATGTGCTCCAACACGTCCGAGGACATGACCAAATCGAACGAGTTGTCCTCGTACGGCAAGTTGGTAAGAATCCCCGGTTCCACGTAGTTCTTGGACAACAAATCCGGGCATTCCTTTTCCAAAACCGCTCGGGATAACTCGATCCCGTACGCGTTCTTCCCGTGTTGACGCATCAATCTAGTCAACGCGCCGTTCCCGGTCCCCGCGTCTAACATCGTGTGAAACTGCAACTTCGTCGTCACGTCCACGGCGAATCGGCACCCCCAGCACGACTGCGCCGGGTAACCACCTTCCGTCCACGTTTTATCGTATAACGATTGGTACGTCGTGGATCTGTACACGTACCCTGGTTTTCTCTGCGGCGGGTCGAACGTGTTTTGGTCTCCTAAAAAGAGTTCGTCGTAGTGTCCGAACGTCGGCGAGAGCAAACCGGATAAGCCGTACGCGGATTGCTGTTTTGCGCGAAAATGAAAGACATGTTTCGATTTCAAATCGGGTCAGTAAACGCGCCGTGGCGTTCAGAGAGAGAAAGAGAGAGAGAGAAGAGAAAAGAACATCCGACGCTCCGAGCGTTCGCATCGACTGCGGTACGAAATACGAGAAAAAAAGGTCATCATAGCTCTCTCTTTTTTGTCACTCAAAAGCCCTCTACTGAAGAGAGAGAGAGAGAGCAGAAGAGAGCACACACAAAAAGACAAAAAAAACGCGATGACAGAGAGAGAGAGAATGAAGAAGAACGCACCGAATAGTTGGATCCACCGCCGCTAAAAATGCTCACAAACACCGCGCCGACTAAGAAACCAACGATGAGTTGCAACATCGCCGCGTTCGCTGGTTTCGCCTGCATAAAGAGAAGAGAGAGAGTTTGTATTAAAAGTCAGAGTTAAGCCCCCGATCCCCTTTTCCGCGTTCGATTTTTCTTTTTTTGGGACGAAACGAGCGGTCGAGAGAGAGATAAAAAGAAAATTTCTCCCGTGCGCGTAGTATAGCCTCCATCCACGAGAGAGACGGACGAGACTCGATAAAAAAGAGAGAGAGAGAGAGAAAGAAACGACTCCGAGAGTGAGAGAGAGAGAGAGAGAGGGAGGGAGGGAGAGATGGCGCGCGTCACGCACCATGTTGTTGATTTCTTCTTTGATGAGTTTTTCTGTGGGGTGGGTGGCTGATTTTTTTTTGATTTGTGTTTGCTTTTATTTTGGTGAAGAAACGCCGGCGCGCTCCTCTCGAAAAGGCAAAAAAAAGAGGGTTCTCTCTTTCTCTCTGCGAAAAGAAAAAAGGTCCCCTTTTGGAAGTCTCTCTTTCTCTTTCTCTCTGTCTAAACTTCTTCTGTTCTTTCCGTCTTCTTCTTCTTCTTCTTCTTCAAATTTTTTTCCAACCACCGCAAGGCAGAGAGAGAGAGAGAGAGAACTCTCTCGCTGCTCGGCTTTTCCCCGTCGTGCTCTTCTCTCTCTTCTCTCTCGCTTTTTCCTATAATAAAGAGAGGAGAGAAATGTCGACGACGAGAAAAAAGAAGAGAGAAACTCGTCGCGGAGGAGCCGCCGGGTTGTTCGCGACGTCGTCTTCTTCGTTTAAAGCCGCCGCCAAAGGCGGGAAGATGATGAGTTCGACGCTCTTCTCGTTTTCGCATTTTTCGACTTTGTGGGTGTGTTTCTTTTTACTGTTGTCGCGCGCGTGTTGTTGTTGGTCGTCGTCGTCGTCGTCTCCGGGCGGTGACGTCGTCGGTTTTGTCGCCGCGGCGAAACAGACGACGAAAGGAGCATCGTCGTCAAAGTTGCGCGAGCTACAAACGAAGCTGTCGATAACGGAGTCGGCGATCGCCAAGGTGACGCAAGAGCTCGTCGCCAGAGGGGAAGATATCAGAGAGAAAAAGACGAAAAAGAAGGAGGAGTTAGCGCGCGGAAAAGAAGAAGAAGAAGAAGAAGAAGAGGATGATGATGCAGAAGAAGAGGAGTCGAGTGGTGCGGGAGAGGAAATTGGCGGTAAAAACGCGAAAGCAGAATACGCTTCCAGTTGGGGTTCGCTGAACAACCATTTCCAATTCGTCTCCGATACGTACAACGAGTACTTCAAGAAAGCGACTTCGTCTTCGTTGAGTTCCATGTTGTTCGGCAGCGGCGGTAGTAATAGCGATGATAGCGATAGCATTAACGATAATCGTGATGACAGAGTAGCAGATGGAAGAGAACGTAGCAGTAGTGGTGACGGCAACGGTGATGGTCGAGAGGATGATGGTGAGGACGACGACGACGACGACGGCGAAGGAGACGGGTCGTCTTCGTGTTCGCCGTCGTGTTCCAAATACCACCGGTGCGTGGACGGGAAATGTCGATGTCCACTTTTATATTCCGGACCGAATTGCACGGAGAACGGGTTTGAACCAGCGATAGACGCGAACGTCTTCGACAAAGAGAAGGTAATCAAATGCGCCATGGGTGTAAACCACGACCCGTTCCATTCGCAATACGAAGAGAAGTACGGAGAAAAGGCAGACAGAAAAATGCGCGTGGCGCACATTCTCCGTTCGCGTTTCATCGCGACGACGAAAGAATCTGCTCCAGATCTACCGGACTTACTTCCGTTTAACACCTGCGCCGTCGTCGGTTCTAACGGTAACATCGAGAATAATAAAAATTATGGCAAAGATATCGACAATCACGACGTTGTCATTCGATTCAACGATGCGCCAACCGTCGGCTACGAATCCGTCGTCGGCGCGAAAACAACCATTCGCATCCAAAACTCTGATTTCTGCGCGAAAGGCGAACGAGGCTCCAAAAACTTCGGCAACGAAGTTTGCGTCCATTACACCGCCTCCCCTCCGGATAAAATGTGCGAACGCGATAAATCCAAGGGTAAAGGAGGTTCTTCCGCCGGCAACGGCTCGTGCCGCCTCGTCTACCCTTCCCACCGCGACAGCAAATACATCTTCTGGTACTGGAAAATCAACAAAATCAAAGGCATCGAGGACCTCTCCTGCGCGGAAAACCAAAAGCTCGGAAAGAAATGCAACGCTCTCAAAATGTCCGCCGGCTATTACGGCATCCAATTGGCGTTAAACTTATGCGGTAAAGTCAACCTCTACGGTTTCGGCACGAGCCGCGAGACGAAAGAGACGAAGCATTATTTCGTAAAAAAAAGCGCCTCGTGGGACCGAAAAGGCTGGGCGCAGCGGCACCACTGGTCGTACGAGAGGTTCTGCATCGACCAGTTCGAGGACGGGTTGATCGATGGCTTGAAAGTTAATCGTTAAAAGAAGATGAAGGAAAAAAATTTTAGTACGTAGTTATTTAGAAGAGAGAGAGAGCTCGTTGTAAAAAAAAAAGTAGAAGAAGATAACACAAAAAACCTCACTCGTAAATTTTAAAAGGAAAAAATGAGCGCTCACACCTCCATGACGGCGGCAAAGTTTCTCTTCCGACGCGCGGTGTTGTCGAAAGCGGTGAAACCATCGTCTTCTCCGCCTTCTTCTCCTTCAACGTCTTCTTCAACTTCGTCTTCGTCGTCTTCGAGAGCTGCCGGCGGTGGTCGAAGGGTGATTTCGATTGCGTCGTCATCCAACTTTGATTTTGGAACAAAACGTTCCCCGGCTTCTTGTTCTTGTTCTTCTTCTGCGATGATGGGGACGACTACGACTACGACGATAACGTTTCCGAAGAAGAGCGCGATGTTTATGAAACGGTTATCTGGGCGGACTCACGAGAGAGGCATGTGTGCGATCACTCGCGCCGACGGAGGAGGGCGTTCGGTGACGAAACAAACCGCCAACGTGGATGCCAAAAAGAATCAACAACAGCAGCAACAAATAGACTTGAATCCGCCAAAAGGCACGCGAGATTTCCCTCCCGAGGAAATGCGGAAACGGAATTGGCTCTTCGACAGCTTTCGCCAAACGGCGTTGCAGTTTGGGTTCGAAGAGTTCGACGCTCCCGTGTTGGAATCCGAGGCGTTGTTTACTCGCAAAGCGGGCGAGGAGATTCAAGGACAGCTGTATAATTTTTCCGATAAAGGCGATCGAAGAGTGAGTTTACGACCGGAGTTGACGCCGAGTTTGGCGAGATTGATCATGCAGAAAGGGAAAAGTTTAGCGGTGCCGGCGAAGTGGTTCGCGATTGGACAATGTTGGAGATACGAGAGGATGACTCGAGGGAGGAGAAGAGAGCATTACCAGTGGAACATGGACATCATCGGCGTGGAAGGCGTGGAAGCAGAGGTGGAGTTGTTGAGCGCGATTTGCCATTTCTTTACGAGCGTAGGGATTACGAGCGAAGACGTTGGCATTAAGGTGAATTCGAGGAAGGTGTTAGCGAGAGTGATGGAAAAAGCGGGCGTGCCGGTGGAGATATTCGCGAACGTGTGCGTCGTCGTGGATAAAATTGAAAAGTTACCAAGAGAGAAAATTATCGAAGAGTTGATAGAGGTTGGTTTAAACGAAGAGGCGACGCAATCTGTTTTGACATGCATGGAAACGAATTCCTTGGAAGGGTTGAAAAGTTTACTAGGCGAGGAGGACGAGTGCGCGAAAGAGATGGAGAAGCTATTCGCATTAGCGAGAGCGTATGGGATTGAAGATTGGTTAGTCTTTGACGCGTCCGTCGTGAGAGGATTGGCGTATTATACCGGTGTTGTTTTCGAAGGCTTCGATCGACGAGGCGAGTTGAGAGCGATCTGCGGCGGCGGGAGATACGACGGGTTGATTAGTACGTTAGGTGGCGAATACACTCCGATGGTTGGTTTTGGTTTTGGCGACGCGGTGATTGTAGAGCTCTTGAAAGATCGAGGCTTGATGCCAGAAGAGGCGTTGAAAACGATGAACGTAGACGACGTGGTGTTTTCCATGGACGAAAGTTGCCGAGAAACGGCGATGAAAGCGGCGAGTATTTTGAGAAAAAACGGAAGAAAAGTAGACGTGGTTTTAGAGGATGGCAAAAAGTCCAAGTGGACGTTTAAACACGCCGAACGCGTCGGCGCGAAGCGGTTGCTGACCATCGGGAAGAAAGAACAGGAAGACGGGATTGTCAAGGTGAAGAATTTGGAAACCAGGGAGGAAGTGGACGTTAGCTTAGATAAACTCGAATAAATTCTAACATGAGATGATCTATTACTTGCATGTGCTCCATCTAAAATTATATCTACTTGCGGCTATCCTGCATCGCTACGCGAACTCCTAAAATCATTATTCTAAAATTCTCTCTTAAAACAATCCGCACGGAAACCACGAGTCGTAAAAATGTTTCGTTCGGTTCTCGCACGGCGTCATCGTTATCGGCGGTGATTTCGGCTCTACACCCTGCCTCGTTAAAATGTCTATCCACCATGGCGATAGCACTTGCGCGACATCAAACGTCCCGTACTCTCCTCGTCCGCATCGCACGCGAAGCGGTAACGGCATATTTCTCACATATGCTCCGTACGTCTTCGCGCACCCGAGGATTACTGCCCACGCTTTTTCCATCGTGTATATGTGATAATCGCTCCGTTCATTCATGAGGAAATCGTACAAATGTAAATACTCCGTTTTCGGCAAAGATCGAATCCGTTCTGAGGAAGCCGCAAACATCGAGTGCGCGCACCCTAAAAAGTTTTTGCACGTGTCTTTCTCGCAACTGTACCGTTCGTACAACGAACACAACAAGTTCTCCGAGTCCGTGACGTCCAACAAATTTTCACTTCGTACCGGAAAATCGGTCGATTGATCCATCAAGCACGCGAACGAAAAATCCATCGCGGCAGTTTGTTCTTCCCTTTGGAGCGCGTTGATCCACGCGGGATCTAAACTCGATTTCCCTTTATTCCTATACACGCCTTTCAAGAACATCAAATTCGGTTCAAGCGCGTCGTAACGCGCCAAAATATGTCCCATCCACTCGACGTGCATTTTCGCGTTCGGCCTCCTCGTGATCTTCGAGTGAATCACCGTCACGCACGCATCAACTTTCTCCGCCACGTCTTCATCGAACACTAAATGTTGCGAGCACTTGACGTACGCGTACACGTTCGTCTTCTCGCAATCAATCTCTCGCAACAACGTGGAGACGTTCTCGAAACAAACGACGATGACCACGCCTAACTGTTTCGCGTTATCATTCTCACGCACAACACCACTCTCATCGTCGCGCTTCCTTTCCGCGCACGTCCTCGCCGGCCTCCGTTTCGCTTTTTTCGACTTCCCCGCGGACCCCGCGAACATCTTCTCAAAGTTCGCGTACGCCTTCGCTCGCGTCGTTCGCTCGCGCGCCTTCCTCTTTTCCACCTTTAAAACTTCTCCCGTGGCTTCGTCTCGAATCGTCTCCTCAACGAACGCCCTCCCGTCTCCGTTTATCGCGTGATCCGCGTTTTTCAGAGCGTACTTCCGATCGCTCTCTAAATCGAGCTCGTTTCGCGCTTGCGCCCAGCGAGGGATCGTCGACAGGAACAGATATTTATTCGTTTTCGTCATCGTTATTGCCGTCTTCGCGTTTTCGTTATCGTCGACTGATTCGTTTCCCGAAACGAACGAGAAGAAGAAGAAGAAGAAGAAAAAGACGACGAAGGAGGAAACAGACGCGCGCCGGGGCCGAAAAAAGGTGGCGGCGAGAGGAAGACGAGCGACCATGGGTGACGACGACGCGCGATGATTAATCGTTGTTCTTCATTCTTCGGTCGCGCGTTTACGTGCGTTTATTATTATGTTTTGACGCGTATTATGCGCGTACAAAATCGTTAAAAAAAAAGCGCGAAACGAACGAAAAGAAACACGGCGACGAGAAGATGACGAGCGAAGAAGAAGGCTCGAAGAAGAGAGCGTTGTTATCATTGCGAGAAGACCTGTGCCAATTCTGCGCGACGAAGAGGTACGCTTCGTTCACGCTCTCTTCTTCTTCGTCGTCGTCGTCGCTGTGTCCGGCGTGTTTGAATTGCTTCTTCTTCCTCCGTGGCGCGTCGAAGCCGCCAAAAGAAGAAGAAGAAGAAGAAGAAGGTGACGACGACGACGAGAATACCACCAAAAGAAAAGGAACCACCACCGGTGATGATAAAGGACGCGAGGTGTGCGATATCGCGGCGTTCGTAAAGTACGTGACGACGTCGAAAGACAAAGATAAAAAGAAGAAGAGAGCGGTTACGAACGGAGAAACCGTCTTCGTGGATTTCGCGTTTCCGCCGTCGGTGGCGTTTCGCCAGTCCGTCGCGAGGGAGGTTTTATCGAGATTGGAGAGAGAAGAGTCGCAACAACAACGACGAGAGAAGGGAGAGGAGGACGAGAACGAGAACGGCGACTTTGTCGTGCGGACGTCGAATAAAAATGGTATTTCCGCGGCGCTCGAGGACGTCGCGCAACCGGCGCGAGACGCGGCGATGGCGGCGGTGAGAGAGGAGAGCGGGTGCGATAAAGTGCAACAAGTGAGGGATAAGGCGAAAGCGTCGGTGATGGTGTACGTGGAGTATGAAGGTTTGCCGTCCGCGGCGGCGAATGCGAGAAATAATAATAAGAGTGATAAGGACAACAACGACGACAGTGGCAACGAAAGAGACGGTTCGACGACGATTGTCTCGGAAGATTTCAAAGCGATGCGACACTTCAACGTTAAACGACCAAACGATCGACAGAAAAACTGGAAGAAACGAAAACGACGAGAGGACAAAAAACCGCACTGGGAACTCGTTCTGTCGCAACCAGAGCCGAAATATTTAGCGGCGTTTGAAGACGCTCGGTTGGAGTATTCGAGAGTGTATAAAGAAACGTTGACGGATAGTTTTTTGCGAGCGATTGAAAACGCTACGACGGAAACGCTGATGAACGCGTTGTACAATAACACCTATGAAGCAGTGCGAATGAAACAAAAAGTAGAAAAGAAGCAAAATCCAATTGTCGCGCGAGTCCGCGTGTGGGCTTCACCCGTCTACGTCGCCGGGCGGTACGCGAAATTTGCGAGAGACGTGCCGCAGTCGCCGTGGTCGAATTGTCCAGTCAAATGGGCGCGAGCGACGGAAAGCGTTCAAGACGCGCTAGAAGATGCCATCGTAAAATCTGCACACGCGGACGGGGCAAAATTCAACTCCTCTGGGAGAGAAGATTTGGACGTTCGCATGCTTGGTGATGGAAGACCATTCGTTTTGGAGGTGCACAATCCGAAAGCCAGCACCTCTGAACTTCGAGAAAATCTCATTCGCGCAGAAGCTTTTATGAATCAATCGAGTTTCCTGAAAACCGACGTCAAAGCGTTCAATTTACGCGCCGTGCCGAAAGAAACATACAAAAACGTCGGACTACGATTAGATTCGAACGAAAAAGAGAAGAGCTACTCGTGCGTGTGTATTTGCGACCCGCCAGTGCCAATGGATTCCACTATTTGCGACGTCGTGAGTGCTATGAAAGACGTAGAGTTGAAACAACAAACACCCATTCGCGTGTCACACAGACGATCTGATCTGGTTCGCCCGAGGACTTTACGCGAAATTAAAGTATCGGTAGTACCTGGAACGAGAGGCCGGTGCGTGTACGTCGATCTGCGCGCAGAAGCTGGGACGTATATCAAGGAGTTTTGCCACGGCGACGGAGGCCGCACCAACCCGAGTTTAGGTGATTTACTCGGGAACGGGACTAAGTGCGATATCATTCAGTTGGACGTGACAAAAGTCGATGCCGTTGGATTTGATGATTAGCATTAGCATATCTTAGCATATCACGATTAGGATTAGAGAAGCTATAGAAAATACATCGTAGACTAGAGATCTAACCTAAAACTGCCTCAAGCGCTTCAGAACCAACCGGGATCGCGCCCGCTTTAATAATAGCCGCCCACACCTGTCCAGCTACGCCTTCGTCCACAACAAAGTTCACGGCAGACTCTTCTCCGCACTTACCGAGAAACTCGTTCGTTTTACAACACACCACCGGTCTGTTTGCAAATCCAAACACTGCGTGTGCGTTTTCGTATTCCTTCCCGGCTTCCAACACCATCGCTAAGCCAGTAGGTTTCAAAACCTCCAACGTTTTTGGCCCGCACACGGTGAGCAACACGCAACGACTCGCTAAATTCATAACTTCGCTAATCCCACACTCCTTCGCAACAGTTTCAACTTTCTTTTCTTTCACGTCTTCTCTCGATACAATGACTAAGAATGCGCCAGATTCTTGCGCGTAGATATCGAGCCTGCCGTTCACCCGCTTCCCGGTCCCCGGTTGAATCTTTTCAAGCTCCTCCATCGTAAAACTCTCGTTACTACTATCCTTCGCGCCATCATTCGACGACGACGACGCCATTATCTCTAAAAACCGGCGCATGTCTCCCCCTCCACCGCTCGCGACTCTAAACACCCCCCACTGCGACCGATCGATAATCGCGCACTCGTTTCGTAAAATTTTCATCTCCTCCTCGCAGCCATCTTTGTTGTATCTCAAAACAAACCCATCGTCGTCCAACACGGCGCCTAAATCTTCTTGCATGGACTCCAAATCTAAGTCTATGCTCGGTGGTTCCAACGAGGCGAATAAATCGTCCTCCTCCTCCGCCGACGACGCCAATGACGATGCTGCTCGAAGCGCGCGAAGACGAAGAAGGGTGGACGACGAGGCGTTTCCCTTTTTCCCGAGACCACGACGACAGCTTTTGGATAAAGAAGAGTTGCGGTCAAATCTTCTCCCTCCTCCTCGGTGCACTCTTCGCGACGTCGTCGATTTTCCTCCCCGCGCTTCGTCGATGAATCGAGCGGCGAGAAGTGGTGATGGTGACGACGATGCCGCGCGAATCATACGCGCGCGCGCGTTCAAAACTCTTCTTCTTCGCGGGGAAATTGGAAAATAAAAAAGTGTGGAACTCGCTCGCGAAAAACTTCAAAAATAGATACAACAAACGCACGCGCGCGCACACACACACACACGCACGCACCGGTGGTAGTGGTGATTATCGCGGCTATTTTGTGCTCGACGTTTTCGTCGTTGTAATCTCCGTTTCGTGCGTGTGTGTGTGTTTATAAGAGAGCACCCTCCGCGCGCGCGCGCTCGCTTCTTTCTTAATAAAAAATGGAAATGAGGCACCGAAAATTCGAGAACATCAACGCCGGTGATGAAGATGATGGTGGTGGTGATGATGGAGGTAAAAAAGACGACGGAGAAGAGAAGAAGAAAGGAGAAGCGAGCGCTTCGCAGCAACAGAGTCCGATCGAACAAGCGATCGCGTCGGTCGTGGAGTACGTCGGGTATTTCTTTTCAAAGTTGAGCAAATTTATTTCTTCCAAGTTGAATCCGGACGATGACAACAACGAAGCTGGGAAGATAAACGCGAAACTGACCGAAAGCGATTTAGAAACGGCGGTGGACATTCGATCTCGGTTAGACGTGAAGTACGACGAGACGAGACGAGAACACGTGGAGATGTTGGAAATATTGTGGAGGAGTTGTTTTGAAGAGGATGGAGTCGAGTTTCCGTCTTCTTCGTCTTCGTCTACTCGACAACCGCGTTTAGGCCACGCCAGCGAAAAATGGAAAGACATGGGATGGCAAGGCACGCACCCGTCCACGGATTTACGAGGATGCGGCGTCTTCGCTCTAGAAAATCTAGTCTACTTCTCGCGAACGAGGAAGGATGCGTTTAAAATTCTCGTGGAGAAGAAAAACGGGAAGCGAAGCGATTGGGAGTATCCGTTCGCGGCAGCGGGTGTGAACGTCACGCACGAATTGACGAAACTCTTAGACGTGGATGGAATCATAAAAAACGGATCGGTAAACGAAACGCTGAGAGTAGATAAATGCGTGGTTGGGTTCTTTGAGTTGGTTCGAAGAACACGCACTACCACGACTACTACCGTTACCGCGAGTAGTAGTGATAATAGCAATAATAGTAACGGAAGTAGTGGTCATCCTAAAAGTTTTGTCGCCGCTTTCCACGAGCTGTACTGCGACGCGTTCGAAATCCTAGATGAAGAATGGTTGCTCGCCAAGGCGACGTACATGGAGTTCCCGAAAGTGTTAGAGCGCACGATTCGTGTTAAAGTTCGAGAAAAGTTGGAACGGTTAGCGGAAGAAGCGCCTACTTTGTAACGAGAAAAAAATGCGCCTCACTCAATATCTACTACCATTGTACAGCGTTACATATGCACTTTCATTCTTCTAGTTATTCTCTAGCTATTATCCGTCTCTTTTTGTCGTCGGTGGTTGCCAATTGTCGCTCGCCCTATTCCCTTCTAAACGAAAACCCGTAAACTTCGGACAACTACACTCCACGCCATCGCCGCACGAGCACGTCTTCGCCCCGGTCGCCGGTTCGCCCTCGTTTTTAAACTCGCACACCATGACGACCACGTCCACGTGACCTTCGTTGATGTCCGCGTGTAACTCGTTCGGCGGATCCGGCGGTAAGTAATACGCTTTCCCGGTCTCAAACACCAAGTCAGACTGAGAGCCATCTTCCTCTGTCTTTTTCAGCACGCCTCCTTGTAACGCGACGATGACGCGAAATCGATCGTGCCGATGCATTTTCAACGGCGCGTTCGGTTTGATGGTCGTCTTCCAACATCTGTTTGTTGAGAGAAAGAGAGAGAGAGGAAGAGAGCGTTATCAGATGAGGAGAAGGAGAAGGGACAGTTTATTATTAGGGGAAATCGAAAGTTTTGCATCGCAGAAACAGAACAAAAGACGCGCAAAAGAAAGAAAGAAAGAAAGAGAAAAGGAGAGAGAGAGAGAGAAAGAGAGAGCGCACGCACACCGACTTTTCGTTTTCAAACTGGAATTCTCTCGACATTATTGGTCACGCGCTCTCTGTCTTTGTGACTTTGAGGAGAGCTTTTTCTCTTTAAAATCACCACTTTTTTTTTTCGCAACACGCGCGCCTTTCTCACCTCTCCTCTCTCGTCTCTCTCGTCTCTCTATCTATCTAAAACGAGGAGAAAGAGCGCGACCGAGGCAAGAGCGACGCGAAGAGAATAGTCTCTTTGTCGGAGAGAGAAAGAAAAAGATGACGATGCTGCACGAAGTTTTAGTGCACTACGAGCGCGAAGACGATTTTCCCACCGTTGCGCATCGAAACGAGGAAGTCGAGAAGAAGAATCAACTCGGAGGAGGAGAAGAAGGAACGAATATTTGCGTGCCTTCGTTCAGCGAGCGATTATCGATCGCGTCTTCTCCTCGCTCTTCGCCTTCGTCGTCTTCGTCGCGCGATGACGAGAAGGAAGACTCGATGGTTTTGGTGACTGATTATTTGCAAATATACGTCTTTCGAGGACAAGATTTGGACAGGCCGTTAGTCACTTTGCGCGCGAGCGGCGACGGGGAAAAGAACATCAATAAAAACAACATCAATAACATCAACAAGAGAAGAGAAGATTTATTCGTCGCGTTTGCAAAGTGGTCGTTCTTTAATAACGGTCAATTTTTTACCTCGCAGGTTGGTAAGGGTCAAATGTTCGTGCACACGAGAGTCGGGAGGAGAGTGATATGCGTGGATGGGAGGGAAGATATGAAACCGGACGAACGATTCGTCGGCGGCTTTGTGCTCCCGACGACGACGACGACGACAGAAGAAGAAGGAAAAAAATCGTTTACGCTGTGTGCAATCGTAGAGCGTTCGTTTTACTACTCGAGTGGATGGATGAATGCACTCTCTTTTGGGAATAGTACAAAGAAGAGAAAAGGGAAGAGAAAGCAGTGTCAGTTGGAGTTGCGTTCGATTGAGTTCAACGACGACGAAGATGTTGTCGTGCGCAATGTGCATCAAATGAAAAAAACTACGTTGAAGAACGTGGAAGGCATGGTTTCTGTGAAAGGGTTTGAGGTCGATGAGAAGACGGGAACGGTCACCATCGTTGGCATAGCATCGGAAGATGATGAAGGAAGGGAAACGACGACGGGTGTGACAATGTATAGTTTTCGTTGCATTTCAGAAAACAACGGGGAGTTGCCAGTCGTCGCGTCTGGTAAAGCGTCGTCTTCCTCTGTTGTAAAAAGTAACCGCAGAGCAGCATCATCGTCGCGTTGCGAAGTGAGTGTAGATTCCGACGCATCAACCGCGACGACTCGAATAGGTGTTTGCGACGGGAATACGAAAAGCGCGTCGGTGTGGGAAACAGATCTTACGGGTGAAGATGAGTTCATCGGTGAAAATCAGTATCGAAGCATTACGCGTATGGATGATGAAGCAGATAAAATATTCAACGGGGAAATACAGCTTTCGTCCGCAACTCTTCTCTCTAATAATCTCTCGGCGTTTGCAAACGACGAGTCTGGCGAGATGACTTTGCGAGACAATCCGAACTGCAAGATTTTATTTCAGGGAACATTCGCACACGTTTCAGGCATCTGTGAAATCAAGAGCGGCAGTAGTAATAGTAGTAGGAGCATCAGCATTAGTAAGAAAGAATTGAAGCGAGTGTGTGTGCTGGAGTCATTTCCGGAAAACGACCAATCGTGGCGATTGATCACGATCGATGAAAGAACGCCACAAGAAATGTTTGCGAAATATCTCGATACGAAATGCTGGAATGAAGCGCTCGAGCTAGCAAATTTATACGGGCTGGACACGAATGCTTTATACAAGAAAAAATGGTTTGCTCTCGTCGACGATTTGAACAAATATAGTGGTAATGGTAGCAGTAGTAAAAACGCGGGGTTTACGTCATCCGCAGTTATTGAAGCGTTGTCTTTCATATCAGATCGAAAGTGGGTGGTTGTGGAGTGCTTATTGCGCGTTGCGCCGACATACGAAATACAAAAAATGTTGCTTTCACGAGTCGTCGCTGAAACTGATAAATTTAGCAACGCTAGTGATATAAGCGCCGATGATGAAGATTCGAAATGGTGGCTTCGGGTGCGCTTAGCGGCTCTCGGCGCGTTGGATCGGCTCGAAACGCTGCGTGCAATGCATCTAGGTAATTTTTCGTCCTCAGCGTACGAAAGTTTTCGATTTGTTCATTACCTAGACGCTGCAAAAGCGATAGCGAGGGCCGGGAATGCCAGAGGATTAGAAATATTGCTTCAAAGACACAAGGATTGGTTCCGGAAGCGTGATTTGCTCGATACTCTCGGCGAGATTTCAGAGTGTACTCGCATCTCGGAATACAAGAGGGTATTAATCGACATTCTAGACCATGGGGATACTTCCTCGGATGGACAACAAATTCAACTTCGAACTCCTGATTGGTGTGAATCTCCTGAAATGATACATTCAATCGTGCCCGAAGAGTGTGGGATGACGTTTACTGTTAAACAAAACGATGGCTGTGCAAAATCAATTGCGTTGCACACGAGGGTACAACATGTAATGGACGCTGGGAAGGATGAGGATCATGCCAGGAACATCGGACAATGGGTCATTGAACGTGCATTTCAGATTGACGAACGATCTGGGTCGATATCAAACGCGCACGACTTCTTATTTGCCGCCACATCGTCCTCGAGAAACTGTATGGAAGACGCTAGCGTTGGAAGTGCGTTGCAAAGCGCGTCAGCGCTCCGCGCAATTATTCTTCTCGAAGAGGCAGACGATGATATCGATGCGCTTTTACAAATGCGTACTCACTCGCTTTCCTTGAGAGAATTCCACGACAAATCCTACAATGAGAAACTATCGTTATTGCTGAACGATGAAAATACCACGATAGATAACGTTTGGTCGATGCTCGACGTTGCGACGAGATACCTTCGCGTTGTTGATGACGACGATGGTACGACGTTAATGCAGACTTTGTTACAAAAATGGTTGGTATCAATCGCGCATGATAAACCTTCGCAATTGACTTATTTCTCTCGTGCTTTACAATGGTTTACGAAAGATGATAGAAACAATGCGACGTTATATTTCGGTGGTTTGAATGGTATTGAACGCGTTGTCACAGAGGTTACACGTTCGTTTACCCGTATCGATAAACGGTCCATAGAAAAGCTGAAGTCGATATTATCGGATCTCATTTTCAATGACGATAATGACGACATAAATATCACAAACGAAGAAGATACAGTTATAAAAATGTTGATGTCTTTTATCGATGCTGCAGAAGTTATCCTTTCTCGTAAAGATATGTTTGAAATATCGTTGCGTGAACTATCGGAATCGGCTGCGAATGATGCGTTTGCGAAAGAACTTTTGATTGATATTTTAGACGAAGAGAACATCCGGAAACTCAACGATTCTGGATGGCTCAACTTGTTCAAGGATATCGAAACGCTACTCCTCGGTGCGTTCCCAAAAGTCGAGTACAAGGAAGATTCCGGTATTCTACTCTTTGCTTTAGAAAAGCTCGTTCGGAGTCAATTACGGTACAACGCCTGGTCGGCGGCAAAGAAACACATCTATCGTTCCGAAAGTAATAAACTTCCGATTTTACCGACCAAAAAAAACGCACTTCCACTGTTACTTGAGGTCGCAAAAGATTTGACGCGCTCTGCATTATCTATCAACGACCAGACAATCGTAAATGCTGAAACCATCTTGAGATTAATTCCGCTTGATGAGGAGACTGGATCGCATTTTGCAGAAGTGCTCGAAGAGCTATATTTGATAGACACGCTTCGAAAACTTGGCGCTTTCAACGTCTTCATTGCTCCACTTGAATTTGAAAATGCGAAGGAAAATCGAGAGAGCGTTTTATCTTCGTGTCTCACTGGGAACCCAAAAAGGAACTATTTGCGCCTCGATGAACTGATCGATGTTGGAAACCGTCTCGGCATATCCTCACTTCGCATCGAGTTGATGTGTGCCGAATACGCGTTCTCCGCGCATAGAGATCTGCAAGCGTCCGCTCGAATGTCTTTACGCCTCATTGCGAATGATTATAGCGAGTGCTGGCGACTCTGCGCAGCGCTCGGGAGTAGTAGCGATCAGTTAACGGTGAAGACGCGATTGACTTTAATATCTTTCGCAGTTTCGCACTGTCCTGCCTCCCACGTACCCGGACTTCTAGAAGAGTGGCAGAGAGCGCAGGTGGAAGAGCAGCAATCACTATCTTCCTCTCCTAATTCGTTGTATGATCACGGCTTGAAAGGCACGGAGGCATCGGATGAAATGTTGTTGGCGTTTTTGCGCGAAGAGGAGCCATGCATGCTCAAGAAAATCGACGAACTTGGAAAGTTTTCGTCGACGGGAAAAAGACAAGAGTGCGGTGAGCAACAGTTCCCGAAATTGCCACAGCTCGCGTGTGCGAAGTCGTTCGGCTACCTTGCTATGATCGAGGATCCGAACATTGCCGGAGACGCCGTGGACGCACTCGCTGCGAAAGCTTCGAGCGGGCGCGCACTTCGCATTTTATTATCTCTTGGATTCTTTTCGAGAGCCGCGAGAGCGCTAGACGACGGTAACGATGAAAACGCGACGGTTCGTAACGATGCATCATCTTTCACCTCTGCAAGTATGAGCGATTTGACAAACGCATTGCAACGAAGTGGAACTGTTGACGCAAAGTTGGCTGATAAGTATCGCAGTCGAGTTCACGCAATGACAGATGCAGAGACGTTGGCATTTTTACTCGGACAAGAAAACTTTGATGCGAACGAGTTTGTTGCAGCCGATGATTCGAAGGTTGAGTACGGGTACCGCGCGAAATCAATTCTCGAATTGGCGAGTAGCGGCGTTTCGGATGCGGATTTAGCCCGTCTGCCGAAATCGAAATCAGGCAACGACGAAGAATTAAGCACATCGTCGACACCGCCTGAAACTGTTTTAAAACTTTGTCTACGACTTGCAGACACATACGGCGTTGATCCGCGAGACGTTTATATTTCCCGAACAGAGACATTGTTGGAATCAAATTTCGAAAACGATGAAACGTTGCTGAACGCGTACGCGGAAGCTTTGAAAACGAGAACGGAGGAACAGAAATCCTCTTCTTTGGCTGATGTTTTGACTCGCATCGCTTGGCCTGTGGTTTCAAACGCGCGACGCATCGACGTGTTGCGTTCATATTTCAAGATTGCCTCGTACGATGATGCCTTGTTACTTCTTGATATGTTCGAAGAACTCGTCCCTTCTCTCGACGCGTTCCAAATATTTCAATCGGACGGCGCGATACACGGGAAGTCTTCTGCGGTAGAAATCTCGAGACTGTTTGCAAATGAGGTTGCTTCAAAAACGCACCCCGAATTTCCGAACGCGCTCGCCTCTGCTCTCGCGAAAGCATTTGCCAACTCGATGGTTTCATCCCAAAGTATCTACGCGTCGGCGGTGACGAGTGTCTTGAAAGAGGCTACGACGACCACAACGAAAAAGAAACGGTCGACGCCTGAATCGAGATGGGAAAGCGCGTGTTCAGCGCTTTCATTTTTGGATTCAAATTTCCTGAAATCCTTATTGTTAACAGACGTTAACGACCATACGTTTCTCAGCGAAGCCTCCCGTGCGTTGAAGATCACGGTATATTCAGATGTTCTTTACGAGCTCGAAAATTCGACTTCATCATCAGGCGACGATGATTTGAAAGCGTTCATAGTAGAAGCAAAACGCTCTGTGAAAAATCTCGAGTTTGTGCATCAAGTAGAAAATGCGTTACCGCGATTACATCCTGATAAACTCGACGCACTGGAAGAAAAAGTGGACGTGTGCGCAGAAGCAAGCGTCGCGACGTTGGTAGACGTCGTGTCTTCATGGATGGTTTTGAACAACAGCGAACCTTTCATTTCTGCTCTCGCCGTCGCCGAGATTTACGCTTCCTCCACGCACAACGATGAAGATTACAAGTCTCTTCTCTGTACGATGTGCTCAAACGCGCTCGAAATCGCATTGGATGAAAATCCATTCGATACAAAAAAGCTTGAAAACGTAATCATAAAGTCCTTTGGTTCGGACGAAGGTTGTAACGATGAGGAGACCGTGTCCGTATTGAACACTGTACGCAGAGATTCAATTGCTCGCCTGGAGAGATTCGTCGGTGAAGCCGTGAATGAGAACGATCGCACGTTCGTGGTCAATTTACTGAGCAGTAACGAGGTTCCATGGATTTCGGACATCGCCTCTGAAATGATGATGGTGAATGTTGACGATACTCCTACCGCCACCGCGGATGCCGCCGCCGCTTCGCGCGACGGTGAAGAAGGAAAAGAGATTTCTCCTTCAATTAATGAAGATACGAAGAAAGTAAACGAAGCTGCTCAACCACCAATACAACCATCGCAACAGTCCGTACCAGCGGCTACGACTGCTGTTGCTCCTGTCGCGACGACGACGACGACGACGACAGGCGTTCCTCGTTTGTTTTTTATTCAAAGTGAAAGTTGTTTGAAAGCTTTGGCGCCGACGAAGAAAATTTCAGAATCTGATTTGGTGAGTTTTGCGAATGCAAAAGCATTCATCGACGACGCTCTCGACGCGTGCGAAGCCTCAAACGCGAACCAAATGGAAGCTATCCGCGACATTTTGTTCTTGTGGGAAGATATCGCGCCTTGGGCGAGATTGGATGAAAACAGTACCGGAGAAAATGTCGTCTTTGAGAGCGCCTTGTCGTCGATGTGGTTCAATCTCATGAAAAAATCTGGTGAATTTTCCTTCGCAAAAGAGTGCTTTGCGCTCGCTTCGACGACTAAATTGAAGAAGAGAAAGAAACAACTGGCAGACGACTCGAAATTTTCGCTTCTTTCCGAGACGTGCGCGTTGGAATTGTTGAAGATGGCGTCTTCTGGTAGTAACGACTCGCTCTCAGAGGCGACAAAGTGCGCTTTGCTGCTTCCGTACGAATCCGCACAGAAGGTATCGCTAAATATCTCTGTCGATTCAATCGACAAAGAAATCGCGTTAGCACTCATCGGCGTCAAGTCTGCGTTTGCTGATATCGTCGCGAACGCGTCGTCAACATCAACGTCAACGTCAACGACTACGAAGGATGCGAAAGCACTCCTCGTCGCGATACTTCGTCGACTGCAAGAGTTCAATCCAGCGGCTTTATTTTACGCCGTCTCTGTACTCGCCGACGATTTCAAGCAAACAAAGGTCGCCGCGGACGCGTTGTTTTCGTGCTTGCGCGTTGCCGAAGCGTTTCGTAACCCAGATAGCACCAAAATCGTTTTGAACACGTATTTAAGCCAATCGAGTTTGAAAAAGTTTACTAAGAGCGAAGACGGTTCGAAAAACGTCACGGCTGCGGAAGCCTTCGCGTTCCAACGCGTTTTGAAACGTTTACGAGAAAGATGACGATAGCAGCGAGAATAGCTCATTTAGGACAACTCGCTCTGTTCTAAAAGCAACGCGCAAAATGTATTTTAAGATTTAGCAATAACTTTTCGACTCGCTCTACATATAAAGATTACAACACAATACTATTCTACATTTCAAAAATCCACAGCGACAACGCCACGGCGTTTGTTCAACACCCCGAGGCTTGTGCTTTTTCTTTTGAATAACTATACGCGCTTAATTAAACATCCAAAATAGGAAAGCCTCTCCCCATCCGTTCTATTTGGCTCATCTGTTCCTTCTCCATCCGTCTCCGCAACCGCTCGCTCAATTTCGCCTCTCGGATGCTCAGATGCATCACCCTCCCGTCTCGCGGATCTCGCTCTTCTCTGACTAAGAAATGTTTGTTCTCCCTCGTCGTCGCGGCGAAATAGGTGGATCGAATCTTCCTCACCGCCATTTCCACCGCGAACGCGGACTTTTGCATCAGTTCCGAGGACACGCTGTCTTTCATCTTTTCCTTTCTGTTACCTCTTCCTTCTCGCGATGATGATGATGAAGACGACGACGACGGAAGATACTCGTCGTGCATTCCGAACACGTCCTCGCCATCCACAAACACCTCTTCTTCCCCGTCGAAGGACAAATCACTCACCACCGCTCTCGGCGAACATCCCAAACACACCACCGATTTAAACTTATTCCCAGACCTCAATCGCAATCGGTCTTGAATGGAAAGTTTCGTATTCGTCGTCGGTGATCCTCCCGGCGCTGTTTGGGAAGCGTAGTAATATTCTCCACCACCAACGCCGACGATCAAAGTCTCGTTCCCTGCGCTGGTGTTATCCAAATTCGAAAGAGATCGGTCGTCGGACGACGACGTGGATTCGAACGATGAATCCGACAAGGAAGAAGAAGAAGAAATCGCTCTGTTTTTATTCTCCTTCTTCTTGCTCGCGCGACGACGATAACGCGAACAACGCGATAACGACAACGACTGCCCATCGCGTTGTTGGGCGATGTCGCCGCGATGTTGCGATGTTGCGATCATATGTGTATACGTATATCCACGCGCGCGTGAATTTCTGTTGAAAAAAAAAGGACACACGCCCTTTCTTTTTTCAGATTTTTTTCGGATGGATTGATTTTTGGGGCACACGCCTGTTGCCTTTCTGGTCTCAGAATTCTCCCTAAATCTCCCAAAACTATTTTTTCGACTTTTGTTTGTGGGTGTTTTCTTTTGCTTTTTTTCAATAAGATTCATCCTTTCTCAAATCACATGTAACGATCTATTCTTGGAGTGAACACAGGGCGCATTTATTTTTCCCCTTTTTTTGGTTCTTTTTGGAAAGTGTGTTTTGTTTTATGTGTATCGCGAGAAGTGGGAAAGCGAAAATATACCGCGCGTCGTCGCGCGCTCGCGGTGCGAGAGGCATTTGAAGAGACGGCTCTCTCTCTCTCTCTCTCACTCTCTCTTCTCGCGCTTTAAAAAAACTAGGTCTGCGTGAGTTAATTGAAAGTAGAATGATAATAATATTAAATTTACATGGCGGCCAAAACTTGTTCGACGTGCGCGGTACTTTTCACCGAGGCCATCTTCTCCTCGTCCGTCTTGGCGCCCATTTCCTTCCAGTGCGCTTTAACTTTTCCGTCTTTACCGACTAAGAACGTTTGGCGGTCGGAAAACTTCCCAAAGACGGGTAAGTTCAACTCGGCGCCGTACGCTTTGGAGATGCTTCCGTCGCCGTCGGACAAGAGCGAAAAGGTCAAGCCTTTCTTGTCGCAAAAGCCTTCGTGGGATTCGATCGAGTCCATGGAAATGCCCAACACGCGCGCTTTCTTCGCTTTGAAAGCGTCTTGCGCTTGGTTGAATCTTTCCGCTTCGATCGAGCAACCGGTCGAGCCGTCTTGGTTGTAGAAGTAAACCACCGCGTAGTCGTTCTCGGCTAAAATATCTTTCAACGCAATCGAACCACCACCAGTGCTCGGCAACGTGAAATCTGGAGCGACATCGCCAACGTTGATGAGAGATTCTCCTCCGGCAAAAGCGACGCCGCCAAAAGACGTCGTCGTCGTCGTCGCGAAAGCAGCGGCAGTCGTCATCATCATCGTTTTTAAAGTCGCGCGTCTGTTCATCATCAACTCTTCTCCTCCGACGTCGTCGTCATCACTTCTCGAGGAAAGAGAAACGACAATCGAATTCCCACAACGACGCGTCTGTCTGCTTTTAATATCAGTGTTACCACTCTTCTTCTTCAACAAAAGAGAAGAAGATAAAGAAGAAGACGAGTAAGAAGCGGAGGAGAAGCTCATGACGACGCGTATCGTCTGTTTGTGCGACGAGCGTGTTTATTTGTATTCGCTTCAAAACGCGGGAGTTGTATTTTAAGTGGAAATCCACAAATAAAAGATTTTAGGGTTTAAAACCCTAAACAAGAAGGGACAGAAAAGAGACCAAAAGAGGTGCCTTCACTTTTTTTCGGAAAAGGCGAAGGGGCGCTCGCGAATATCATAAAACGCGCTCACGCGGACGAACGAACGCACTTGCGAGAGAGAGAGAGAGGGAGAAGAGCGCGTTTCCGTTTTTACTCCTCTCGCGTTTAGAAGATACACGAAACCTCTTTCCTCTCTCTTTCTTCTCGTCTTTAGAGGGAAAAAGAAAAAAGATTACTCTCTAACGGAAACGAAAGAGGATGTTGCGTTCAAGAGTCGCCGCGAAATCAACGACGAGTGCGACTGCGAGAAGACGCGGAGGAGGACGAGGAACGAGAGCAAAGAGACGCGCTGTGCCGTGCATCACGCGCGCGATTCAAAGCGAGAAATGCGAGCGACGAGAACAAGATCAAGAACAAGAACAAGAACAACGAACGGGGACAAAACTGTTGAGACTGAAACAAAGCGAGTTGGTTGTCGACGAAAATGAAAACGAGAACGAAGCAAAGTCTTCGTTTTGTGAACTGGAAGAGGTGACGCGATTCGAGACGTTTTTAATCGACGAGAAGGACGAGAAAAAAGAGTTTAGCAGTTTCTACGCGTCGAAGGCGGACCAGGCTTTTTTGGATAGTTATTCCCCGCCAACCGCGTTCGACGAGATGATATTGCAAAATAAGACGGTGGAGAGCAAAGGGACGCTGTTCGGCGTGGTGGCGCTCATAACCGGATCGACAGTTGGTGCGGGTATATTGGCGTTGCCGAGCGTGTGCGCAGAGACGGGCGTGGTGCCTTCCGTGGCCGGAATCGTCGGTACGTGGACGTTGTTATTGCTCTCCGCGCTGTTGTTGGCGGAGATTAACGTGAGCGTTATGAGAGAGAGAGACGAGGTGCGGTTCGAACACGGTAGGGGGCATTCACCCGTGGTGATTTCGTTACCGGACATGGCGATGACGACGTTAGGTTCAACCGGCTCGTATGTCATGTCTGCGACGTATTTACTCGCCTCGACGACTTTGTTGGTCGCGTACATCGCCAAAGCGGGCGAGATTATCGAAACGATCGATCCGGCGCTGACGCTCGAGGCGAGCACGATTGCTTTTACCGTCGGTTTAGGAGCAGTAATGGCGTTTGGGTCCGTGAACGTCATCGATAACATCAACAGAGTGTTGACGATCGTTTTGATGAGTTTGTTTTTCGGTATTTTATACGAAGGCGCGATCGTCGCGGATTTCAAAAATTTCAATCTCATCAACGACGCAAGCAAATTGCCAGAGGCGGTGCCAGTCATGTTCTTATCGTTGATCTACCACGATTTAGTGCCAGTTATATGTGCATACATGAATGGTGATTTGAAAGAAATTCGAAAAGCAATCGTGATTGGTAGTTGTGTTCCTCTCTTTATGTTCATCGCGTACCTTGTGGTCGCGTTGTCAATCAACAACACCTCCGTGGCGAGTGGATTAGGCTTCGAAGATCCGCTAGATTTGCTTTTGAAATCGGACGTCGGATGGATTGTTGGTGGTTTTAGCTTTTGCGCAATAAGCACGAGTTTCATCGGCACTTGTTTAGGCGTGACGAGTACGATAGAGCCGAAAATCAAGGAATCGTTCGCGGAGAGAGGTTTGACCGCCAAAGGCGCCAAAAAAGTTTCGTACGTCGCGACGTTAATCTTGCCGTTGATTATTGCGTTATCTGCGTCCGATATCTTCTTACCGGCGACGAAATTCGCCGGTTCGTACGGCGCACCTGTCTTGTACGGGCTGTTACCTTCGGTAATGTGCTTTATTTGGTTTACCAGCGAAGAACGGAATTCTTTCCACAATGTAGGTATGGAGTTTGGGACCAAAATTCCCATCAAAGCGCTTGTGTTTTTAGCTTCGTTTGCGATTATGGCCGATAGGTTCTTGCAAGACACAGGGTTGTTGTCGTTCGCGTAAATTTTAGTAATTAGTATGATTAGCTTCTTTGTATTATATGCATTTGTACATGTGCCGCACGGCGCGCGCGCTATTTTATATCGTTTTAAATTCATGTGAACACCTAATCGCTATCGCTATCGTCGCTCTCATCGAATCTCGACAACTTCTTCTTTTTCTTCTTCATCTTCTCGTCGTCGTCGTCGTCGTCATCGTTCCCGTCGTCGTTCCCGTCCTCTTTTCCATCGTCTGCTCCTCCTTTCCTCTTCTCCGCGACAGAGTTTGCAAACTTCACCGCATCCAACACTCTCGATTTCACCTTATTCATTTCCTTCTGCATCCGCTTCGCCGTCTCCTCCTCCGTCTCCGATTTCAAAAGTAAACTCTCCTTCTCTTTCTTCGCTCTCAACTTTGCCGCGATCAAATCGGCACCGATATCCTCCGCGACTCCGTGCGTTTCTAAACTCAACTCGATGACGTTTTCATCACCACCACTATCGTTATCTTTCCCTCTCGCGATTTCAATCTCGCTCATGCGCTTCAAGAACTCGATAGCGTTGGCGCACTGACCGACAAACTCGTGTTTGTTTGTTAACCGTCGGTGCGCGTCCTCCTCCGAAAAGTACACCTTCGTCTCCTTCGTCTCGAAATCGTACGAGCACTCCGCGATGCCTGCCGTGCGAAACACGCCTCCATTTTCTTTCTGCACCTTCTCCTCGCCGTCGTCGTTCGTCTTCTTATTAATCGTAAACGTCTTCGTTTCGCGGTGCCACTCGCCTCGCCACTGCAAACTAAGAGAGGTTTCGAAATCGAATCTTTTCACCATGTCGCGAATAGCGCGTTTGGAACGCTGCGTCACGTGAAAATCTCCCAAGCGTTCTTTCTTGTTCACTTTCACGAGCAACTCCGACGAAGCGTCACCGTGTGCCGCCGAAGACGAGGACGATGACGATACGGTAAACGTCCCGAAACAAATTCTATTCTCGCACTTCGTCTCGTACTCCTTCTCCGCGTCGCCGGCTTCGGTTATCAACTCCAACTTCCCGGTCTTTCTGTTTTCTCGATACCCTTGGGATAAATCCGCGGGGACGAAAGAATTCGAGTTTGCGATCACGTCTTGAATGTACTCTGGATTGACTCGAGCGCCTCGGCGTTGGCCGATGGCGTGTTCGGTGAACTTTGTCATATCTGTATTTAATGGAGAAAAACAAAACGTGACGTGACATAAAAGTGAAGAAGAACGACCGAAGACTACACGCTTTGACGTTATTTGTGCGCTACTGCCCATGAAATTTACTAAGCGACTACAGCAATTATATATGGCTACTACTACTACACAGCATTTATTCTACGCGGTGTTGCTCTTCTTCATATTTCTCAACTTCAAAACGATCGATTTGGTGAGCACGTGCGATAACAGTCCCAACGGCCCGGTGATTAAACACAGCGCGAGCGTGTGCGCGACGGGCAAATCAAACTTCAAGCTTTGCAACGTCGCGTGCCTCGCGACAAAGAGATTGACGAGCATGAAGTGTGCCCACGCGGACGCCGAGGCGGCTTTTTGCGATAAAAGTTCGCTGATGCCGCTGAGTTTCGGTATGAATTGCACTTCGCCCGTCCGCAAACCTTCCTCTAAACTCCCGGGCATCATCAGCGCCAACGTGTCGTCCGTCCACGATCGAATCAAAAGCACGCCGTAAAATATCGCCAAAGGTACTAACGTCGAGTAGTTTCGAACGTTCGCGATTGACTTCTCGTCGCCCATTTTCGCTCGAACGCATATCCCAAAGCAACACAACGCGTACAACGTGGACGATAACCACGCGAGTTCGTTCACCCCGAGGAAGTGGTGGTGTTGGGTGTTCGAGGCGGCAAAAATCGCAACCTCACCGAGCTCGTTCGCAGCAAAGGAAGAACATCTCGTTCTCTCCCTCCCGCGTCGTCGTCGTCGTTGCAAAACGACTGGTCGTTTTCTGAAAACATCCTTCTCGTCGTCGTCGTCGTCGCGGTGGTAGTAGCAACGGTGACATCCACCAAACCTTCTTCTCTCTTCGGTGCGACGTCGAGGTTGACTCGTCGTCGTTTTCATCGTCGCCTTCGCCGAAACGAAACACCTCTGCCGTCGTCGTTGCACTCCTTCTGTTCTTCTTCTTCCTCCTCGAACGAGGACGCCAGAGAAGACGTCATCGACGACGACGCGATTATTACCGCTGTTTCTTGTCGTCGACTTTAATGAGAGGAACGACGACGACGACGACGACATCGCGCGAGCGAATGGAGCTTTATTAGAAGGAAAAGTTGGAAGAAAAAATTTGCACAACTTTATTTAGGGTTTAGGGCTTAAACCCTAAACAAACCCCTCATGGGAAGTTTTCCGAAGGAAGTAATCCGCAGAAGAAGAAGAAGAAGAAGAAGAAGACGGTTTTTGTGCACATATAACACATAAAAGCCGAGGGACAGAGAGAGGAAGAAGAAAACACAAATCATGCCCTCTTCCCAAGGCGGCGGCGGCGGCGGTGGTGGTGGTGGTGGCGGCGATGCCGCCATAGAGCACAAAGTTTCCGCGCAGGACGATTTATACTTCCAACTCAAGAAGCAAATCTGGTCCGAGCGCTACCAGACGTTCAAATCCGGCCCCGCGTTTAAGATTTTACTCTTCGTTTTAGTGTCGAGCCTTCTGTTGCTCTCGGGGAAAGAATCCGTCGCGAGCGTGAAGACGAGGAAAGGCCTCGCCGGGGGTTTGTCTTTGCCGTTTACGCGGGTGGAAATAGACGATGGGAAATCGCAGTGGACGACGGAGCGCATGTGCCGACACTTTCAGGTGGAAAACCCGAGCGAGATCACGATTGCGTTTCGGATCGACACGCCGACGATGTTGAGAGAAACCATGGATTTGGAACGAGTGAACGTGATCAACGTGGACGTGGCGTATTCGGAGACAACGGTGTCGAATAAAATCGGGAACAGAAAAATTGGACATCGGAAGATTGGAAAGGATAAGACGTACGCGGTGCCGGTGGTTTCGCGTTCGGCGTATAGGAGCTCGTCGTTTACGTTTGACGATTTCTTGGCGACGTTCGTGAAGTTGAACGCGTATCGAGAGAAAGGTCTGATGGTGACGTTTAGAGATCCTCGGGCGGTGGTTCCGACGTTGATCTTGTTGAGCGAAGAGTATAAGTACGAACGGATCAAGGGGCCTTTGATTGTTGGCGGGGAAGTGTTGCCCGGTCCGGGCGGGTATCGACCGCAGATGGGAAGCGTTTTGAAAGTGTCACCGTACGAGGTGAATCTGAGGGAAGCGGACGTGAGAGATCCGCCAATTCCGAGCGCGAAAGTGACGTACGGAAGAAACGAACAAACTGGCCAGATTGAAAAGCAAGGCGAAGATCGCTACGATAACTTGTTGGTGCCGTTTCATCCGTCGGCGTTTGTGGACAAAGTGAAGACTTTCGTGCCTGGCGCGATTTTGTCCATCGGATGGTCCGCACACGGTGGATGCGTAGATAAGGAAAACATCGGCGCTTCAAGAACGGATCTTGATGGATTGGATGCCATAGACGAAGACTTGACGAGGTTAACCAAAGGTATGAAGAAGATTGATTTGAGCGCGGCGTTGTACGACTACAACGTGAACGAAAAGGCTTTGGAGTACGAGCCGCAAAGAACGCTGACAGACGCGATGGTGGACGACGCCCTTGAATTGGTTAAATATTGGAAAGGAGACGTGATATTCGACTTGCCTGGTTGTATTATTGGTGGCGATATCCGCGCGCGATTCGATGGTTCGGAACCGCCGCATAAACGCTTGGTGAGGAAAAAGTTAGGCTACGGGGTCATGATTCACGGCGTCATCGACGGCAACTTACGAAACGTGCTCAAAAATCGCGAATTTAAATTTAGTTTAGATCCTTCGAACACGTTCAGCGGTGATGCGATGGACGAGAGAGGGAAACCAATCGTTCAAGGGTTGTTAGCGAAAGGTGGACCTCCAAAGTTTCGCGAAGGACAGGTGTTAGGCAAATACACGGGCAAAACATGGGGCACGTACGCTAAAAACACAGATTGGAAAACAAACGGTTGGCCATAGCTTATGCATAGTGATGATAGTAGATAATTTTAACTCGCGAAAAAGACCGGCGACCATTTCTGATCATTTGTGATTCCTTCCTTCCGATTTTTTAAAAGTTAATATTACAACATCTTGTTTTACTTGATTTCTCTCAAATCTTCTTCTACGTGCGTCTTCTCACGCGGCGTTCTTCTCTTTCACTACCATTGTTATTATTACTGTTATTATTACCAGGGACGGCATCGCCCTCAGTTGCGTTTACAGCGCTTGCGGGAACTGCCGCGGAATTATTGTTCGCATCGGCGTTGGTATTCCTCGCCACGGCAAGGTGCGGTGAGGAGTCCAAGAGCGAACTAAACAAGTCACCGCCACTAACGCTACGATTGCCTATCGGAGGAATTAAGTTGCGGCCAAATCGTGTGGTTTCGAGAACGCTCCCACCGAAATCCTGCGCGCGATGTTCTCCTCTCGATGGCGCCCCCGCTTGCACTACATTTCGATGCTCGGATCGACGTTCGCGCTGCGCGTCGTGGTGAAAAGTCCCGAAAAGCTGTAACATAGCTTCGTTATGGATGGCAGTCATATTATTCGGCACTCCTTGTTGATTTTCTACCGCCGCCTCTGCCGCAATCGCCGCGTCCACTGGATTAGCCACGCCACCTCGAGCGCCTCGGGAGCGATCCGAGAAAGTAGTTGCTCTAGCCACTGGAGCGTTGTTGTTGTTGTTGTCGTTGTTGACAACTTCTGGAGCAACTGGTGCACCTGCGACAGCATTTGCTGCCGCAGCGTTGTTAGAGGGAGCGGCATTATTATTGCTTGCGTTATTTGTCAATCTCAAAATCTCCGCTTCGCCGCGGCGCAAAATTTCTTCGGTTACACTTCTTGAAGGATAGTGGGGGATAGGGATCATTTGATCGATGGATGGCTGCTGAGGCGGTTGTTGTTGTTGTTGTCTTTGTTGTTGTTGTTGCTGCTGTTGTTGTTGTTGCTGCTGCTGCTGCTGTTGCTGTTGTTGTTGTTGCTGTTGTTGTTGTTGCTGCTGTTGCTGATATGCGTTTTGCGCTGCAGAACTCACGATGATGGTTTTTCTTTCGCCGGTACCTCGTTCTCCTCTCCCACCCCCGTTTTGTAACGACGACACAGTACGCAGAATTTCGCTGGGTAAGTGCGGACACGTCATCGACATTTCTTTGTACGCTTCGGTTCCAATAACGTCGGACAAATTTGAAGCAACGTATTGCAAACAAGCTTGCTTCAAACTGGGCGCATGGTTTCGATCAGCCAATACAAGCGTTCCTATCACAGATTCCAAATCAATCGTATCGCACAATCTCGTCTCACAAATCGCACGAAGGCGGCCGAGATCAAATCGATCAGCAGCAACAAGCAAGTGCTGTGTCATTGGAATACCCAAATCGAGTTCTTTGTGTTGTGCGTTGTTTTCACCAATCAGTTGACGAATGCCTTTATCGAAGACTTGAACTCTCTTCGTCCCCGCAGCTGCTGAATTAGCTTGCGCCGTTCCTGCGTCTCGTCGTCGTCGCACGCGGTCGTCATCGTTCAAGAACTCCTCGTCCCCTTCCTCGTCATCATCGTCATCGTCGTCAGAGTCCTCGGAATCTGACTCCAAGTCTGAAACATCATCGTCTTCGTCGTCCGAGTCTCCGAGGCGTTCGCTCCCTTTCTTCTTTTTCTCGTCTTTCATGAGCACAAATCTTCTGTACGCGCGTTTGCTGTATTTCGGTAATTCATCCGCGTAGACAAAGTGCAACAAAATTTCAAACACTTTCGGTTTGATCTCTCTCAAAGTAATCACGCCCTCGGTGCCTTCACGCATATTCCACCCCGCGCGGAGCATGGCTGCAAAGACGCGAGAACGCGCGGAGAGAATGATTTTATGAGCACGAAAATACTCGTCCTCGACTCGAAAACAGCAATCGGTCAAATCGTGTTCATCGATACCCATGAAAGATCTGCCATCAAGTGGGGAAAGCTGTTGTTGTTGTTGTTGTTGTTGTTGCTGCTGCTGTTGCTGCTGCTGCTGCTGCTGTTGCATGCTGTTGCTGTTATTCATAGTCGCTGCTGCAACAGATGCGTTCTTTCCTTGCCTCACCGCGGTCTCTTCGTCGTCGTCTTCCTCGTCGTCTTCGTCCCCGTTGTTATTTGCGGTGCGGTGACTTCCTCCGTCGTTACCGAGCGCTAATCTATCTTCATCGCCGGCGTCATCTTCCGGTTCCGAATCCAAATCGATGTGCTCCCGCTCAAATCGTCGATCGTTATTGTTGTTATTGGTATTGTTGTCGTCGTCCTTATGACTTTTATTCCTCGCTTCGTTGTCGCTTTCTTTCTTTGCGTTGGTCTTCATCATCTTTTTCTTTTCATCACTACCGTCGCCCACTTCTCTTTTCTCTGCAGACGCGAGACCACTACCCTTTGCTGAACCGCCGATGAGACCTCCTTTTTTATTCGCGCCTCCTCCGTCGCCGCCCAACATTAAGCTCCTCTTCCCTAACCCGTTCGCCAACATCATTCTCTTCTCTCTTTTTCTCCAACTTTGGCTCGGCGGTAACAATTTTACCAAATGCTCTCCCATCTTCATTTGCTTCCCGATGTCCACCACGAACGACTGCGTCTGTTTCGAACTCTTGTTCAAAGCGCCACCGCTCGTGACGACTAAATCAATCTCGTACCGAATAACGATCGTATCGTCCACCAAGTACCCACCATATGGCGCTTCCAGAACACTCCTCCTCACAAACTTCCTGTATCCGTGACAGTTCCTCGCGTTCGGGTCTTGTCTTTCGCACGAAATCTTCACCGCGCCTTGCTCTCTTTGCCTCCCTTTCGTGATGTCTCTCCCGTTCCCGCTCTGGTCCACCAGCGTAAACCGATGAAACGCGCGAACCACCTTCCCGTTCGAACTTTGCGTCACCCCCAACGACTTCGGACCTTCCAAAATCAACGCCACAAATAGCGCGCAATACGGATCTTCCGGCGGCGGCGGCGGCGGCGCGTTCGCCGCGTTTTGCGTCTGCTTCCCATCCGGGTAAAATAAGAGGACCCATTCGTGCCCTCCGACGGTAAATCGGTCCGACGCGATCGGTTCGCCGTCGCCGATACCTTTGAGAAGCGAGTACCCGGAGATGACGTGCTCGTGTTCGCCTGTTTACGCGCGAGAGAGAAAGAAACGCAGCGCGTCAGTCAGCATAAAACAAATCGATCACACCCAACGACAACAACAACAACGAGAGAGAGTTTTCTCGCGTAATCGCGTGCGCTCGCACACGAGTAAAAATAAAAAAAACAAAATGAAAAGACGCACCGGTTATGGTCACCGTGCTCGTTTTGCTCTGCTTCGACGTGACCATCATCATCCCTGCTCCTCCTCCTCCTCCTCTGTTATTCGCGGCGGAGGTCATTTCTTCTTCTTCTTCTTCTTCTTCTTCTTCTTCTTCTTCTTCTCTTTTAGAAAGCTTTTATCACTATAAAAAGTATGAGGAATTGGAAGGTACGAACGAGGAGAGAGAAAAGGAAGAGAAAGACACACACGTTTTCTCTCGGAAAAAACAATACTAAATTTTTCGATGTTATTTTGGGTGCCCACGCGCGTTGCTTATCACTCTATACATACATACATACTCTCTCTCGAGAGAGTTGTTTTGGAGCGAACAGACGACGACGCCAAAAAGGAAAAAGAACAACTCTTCCCGCCGCCGCACAACGAGACAGAGAGACAGACAGACGCGCTTTGAGTGAAAAGAAAACACGATGCAACTTTTTTGTCGAAGCGTTGTTGTTGTTGTTCAGAGCGGTGGTAGCGTTAGTGGGCCACGCCGCGAGGGGCCTCGACGAACACGGGGAAAAGCAACGACGGCATCATCGAATCGCTTCTTCTTCTTCGGGAAAAAAGCGACTTTGACGAGGACGACCCAATTTTCTTCAACCTCTTTCGGTGGTGCTTCTTCTTCGGTCGTCGTTGGCCGCCGACGACGAGGAAACGTCGTCGAGGATATCGCCGCGAAGGCGGCTTCTGTTTCTTCTTCGTCCTCGTCCGAAAGCGTTCCTAAATACGCGCGGAATGTAAACACCGTTCAGGTGCAGAGAGATGAAAACGAGTGCGTTTTAAACACGTACGGTCGAGGGCAGTCTCGCGTCATCACGCACGGGAAAGGGGTGGTGTGCTTCGACTCTGAAGGGAAGAAATATTTAGATTTTACCGCGGGTATCGCGGTGAACTGTTTAGGCCACGCGGACGAGAGATTGGCGGAAGTAATCGCGGAACAGGCGAAGACGTTATTGCACACGAGTAATTTGTACCACACGCAACCGCAAGCGACGTTGGCGAGGAAGTTGGTGGAGACGTCGTTCGCGGATAGAGCGTTTTTTTGCAACTCGGGGACGGAGGCGAACGAGGCGTGCGTGAAGTTCGCCAGGAAGTATCACTACATGAAGTTTCAAAAGATGTCGAAATCTGACCAGGAGTTCTATAAGCAACCGGCAACGGAGACGGTATCTTTCAAGAATGGGTTTCACGGGAGAACCATGGGCGCGTTGGCGTTGACGTGGAAAGAGCAATACAGAAAGCCATTCGAGCCGCTGATGCCGGGTAACACGTTTGCGACGTACGGCGATTTGAAATCCGCCGCGAAAGTTATAAAGAGAGGAAAAACTGCGGTAGTTTTCGTCGAACCGGCGCAAGGTGAAGGTGGTATTTTCCCAGCCGACGCAGAATTTTTGAAAGGGTTGAGAAAGTTGTGCGACGAGAATGACTGTTTGTTGGCGTACGACGAGGTGCAATGCGGGTTAGGAAGAACCGGGTATTTGTGGGCGCACCAAAAGATTGGGAAAGAGTGCGAACCGGACTTGTTATCTGCGGCGAAACCGTTAGCGAATGGTTTACCGATTGGATGCGTTTTGATGAAGCAAAAAGTCGCGGATGCGATGCAACCGGGCGATCACGGGAGCACGTTCGCCGGAGGCCCTTTGGTGTGTCAAGCGGCGTTGCATGTCGTGGATCGCGTTCAAGAACCTGGTTTTTTGGACAACGTGAAAACGAACGGAAAATATTTGAAAGATAAATTAGCGGAAGGATTAAAAGGACATCCGATGTTCAAGGAAGTCCGAGGCACGGGCTTACTCGTTGGCATACAGTTTACGGATATGGCGGGTCCGTTGGTGAAAGCGTGCGGCGAGAACGGGCTGTTAGTTATCACAGCCGGGAAAGGCGACGTGTTGAGATTAGTGCCGCCGTTAGTGGTAACGAAAGAACAAATAGATGAGGCCGTGAAGATTATTTGCGAGCAAGCGTTTAAAGTGATGGTTTAGAAATATAACATGTTTGTTTGTGTGTAATTGAAAAAATTGAAAGATGTTGCTATTCCGGCAAACTAAATTAAAGGTACAAATTGAAAGGAAGCCATCCGTTTC
>Ga0255769_10000106_pt1 | contig 91580 bp, 77 predicted proteins | sample 041ome_9_FD_179637 | JGI IMG/M metagenome (GOLD analysis project Ga0255769, IMG submission 179637) | Coastal salt marsh microbial communities from the Groves Creek Marsh, Skidaway Island, Georgia - 041413US metaG (version 2) | ecosystem: Environmental > Aquatic > Marine > Intertidal zone > Salt...
ATCGCCGTTATAGAAACACTTTCTATATCACCAGCATCGTTAGTGAAACTGATAACACCAGTTGCACTATTATAACTTAAATCACCACTTACACTAATAGCATTTCTGGCTCTTGCATCTGTATAATATAGATTGGAACCTTCACCAATATGAGATGTTGAATTTGGTATGCTGAACACACCAGTAGCACTATTATAACCTGCAGAACCATTTGTTGCACTAATTGCCGCTCTTACTCTGGCGTCAGTATAATATTTGTTTGTGCCTTCTGCTAAATCATCAGTATCAAATGCTGACATGTCAACACTTATTGTATCAGCCGCAACACTTATGCCTGTGCCTGCACCAATGTCCAGGGTAACAGTACCACTTAATCCGCCTCCTGACAAACCAGAGCCTGCTATAACACCTGTTATGTCAGCACTATTAGTATTTGTGACTGTTATAGTTTTTCCACTATGTGTTACATCTATTCCACTACCACCCAATATGGAAACTAAGTTGCCACTAGAAACACTTTCACTTGAACTTGTATCTGTGTCAAAATTCCAATTACCATAATTGTCTGCAGATGTACTAATTACTCCTGTTCCGCTATTATACGCAATAAGTCCAGTGCCACTAAAATGCGATCTAATATCACTTGCACTTGGGCCTGTATATGTAATAACACCTGTACCTGAATTATATGATAAACTACCATCACCGCCGTTATCAATAACACTAAATGCACCTCTGATTGCACTTATGTCTGCTTCTATTGTTACTGCTGTTGCAGTTTCACTTAAACTTGTATAGGTTCCTTCTTCTAAACCTTTAATAGCATGAAAATCGTCTACGCCTATAGTTCTTTTACCTGCGTATAGTTCGTATGTACTTGTTCCTGTTGTACTGCCTACTAGAGAATAAGATAAAGAACTATTGGCTTGTTCTGCTGTACCTAAACTGCTTGTTGGCGTAATTTGTTTTTTACTACCATTAACATATACCCATGCTTCATTGCTGTCTGTAAATATAGCATTTTCGGTTGTTACATCTGTAGTTGGTAACAAAAGTTCACCAGTAAATGTTTTTACACCTGCTAAACTTTGATTACCTGTTGTTCTTATTACTGTACTATCTACTTCAATATCATTTGCATTTGCAGTAATACCATCTCCGCCTATAACATTCAATGTTCTTGTAGATGCTATTGTGCCGCCACCTGTTAAACCTGTACCTGCTGTAATACTTACAGATGTATGGTCTATGTGTTCATTTGCTACAAATCCATCTAAACTGTCATGTTGTATTTCACTTTCTACAGCCTGAAATGCTCCTGTTGAGCTATTATAGTCTACACCGTTACTTGCACTAAAGTCTGAAAATAGTAGCATGTTATTATCGGTGCTACCATCATTACTAAACTGCCATCTGCTAGTTCCTTCGTCCCATTTTAAATATGTATCGTTACCTGTGGAACCTCTTTCATTTTTAATTACTGCATCTTGAGCCGTTACCACATTACTGTTTAAAATTATTTCTGAATTTTGTACCTGTAGATCTACATAGTTAAGTGAGTTTACATTTCCTGTTACTGATAATTCTCCAGTAACTGTAAAGCCAGGTACTGTTGCCCCACTTAAATCTACTGTACCGGTAAATGTTTTTGTTCCTGCAATAGATTGATTACCACTTGTTCTAACTACAGTACTGTCTACTTGTATATCATTTGCATTTGCAGTAATACCATCGCCACCCACAACATTAAATGTTCTACTTGTAGTTATATCGCCACCGCCTGTAAGACCTGTTCCTGCTGTAAGTGTTACGCCACTGTGATTTATATGTTCATTTGCTACAAAGCCATCTAAACTATCATGTTGTATTTCACTTTCAACTGCTTGAAAGGCTCCTGTTGAACTATTGTAGTCAACACCATTACTTGCACTTAATAATCCTTTGATATAGGAATCATCTGTTTGTATATCGTTAGCATTTACAGTTATACCTGTTCCGCCTACAATATCAAAAGTTCTACTTGATGTGATGTCCCCACCACCAGTTAAACCTGCTCCTGCAGTAAGAGTTACACTACTATGAGCAATGTGTTCGTCTGCTACAAAATTTAATAAAGCATCATGATTTATAGCAACATCACTTGCTGTTGTAATTCTACCTTGTGCATCAACAGTAATTTGTGCCGCATCATTGCTTGTACCATAAGTACCTGCAGTTACTCCACTGTTTACTAAATTGACCGGTAAAGTTACTGAGTCTCCAGCATTTATAAAACTTGTACTGCCTGTTGCATTACCGCTTAAATTTAAAGTTACTGCACTACTCAATGCATCTGCATTACTGGCGGTACCTGTTAAATTTCCTGTAAATCCTGAACCACCTATACTTCCGCCACCGTCTATAATAATAGATTGGCCAGATGCTACAAATAAATTTCCTTGTAGTCCGGGTTCTGCGGCAATATTACCGCCATCAGTAAATGTTAATGAACCTAAAGTACCGTTACTGTTTAAATTTAATATGGCCGGAGTATTATCACCATCACTGTTAATAGTGAAAACATTGCCTTGAAGATTTGTAACCTGCTGAGTTGTTTCAATCTGAGTTACATTTCCTTCAATGGTCAGTTGACCTTTGATTACTAGTTCTTCATCTGCATTTATGTAGGTACGTTTTGTTGCCATTTATTAAAATCCCAATATATAGAACTATTTATCATAATTATCTTCAGTCAAAAAAAAGCACACCGTAGTGTGCTTTTTAATGTTTCTAGTTAAACTAGCAACTGGTCGTCTACGAACCTGTAAGTTTTAAGGCTTACTGGAATACAACGTTACTTAAAGTAATCGCATCAACGTAGTCTGCCGCATTACCAAGAGATGAAGCAGTATTTGTAAGTTCTTTATAACCATATCTAGTCATGAAACTTACTACTGGTTCAAATGTGCTTGGGTCCATCACTGGGCCTGTGCTCATTAATGGAATGTATGGGCAATAGAATGCTGGAGCATCAGTTTCGCTTGAACCTTTGTAACCAACTAGTACTTTTGTACCGTCAGCCGCATAGTTGTCTACGAATACTTTGATTGTTCCGTTTAATGTACCAACAAACTTAGTGTTTGTAGGTGCTTCAAAAGAACCTTCTGTTGTTCTAGCAAATGTTGAAGTTGACGCACTTTGTAGGATTGTCAATGCTTCTGGAGATACAACGATATAGTTACCAGCACCACGTCTTGTTCTAGCCGCGATTCTGTTAGCCGCTCTGTTGATCTCTATAGCCAATAATGCATGTCTGTCACCAACGTATGCAGGTGTACCAATTAATGATGAACCTGTAAAGTCTAGTGTAGTACCAGCACCTGCTAGAGTTCTTAGTGAACCGATAATTTCTTGGTCGATTTCAACTACGATCTCTTGAGCTAATGCCTGCATAATTTCTGCTTCAACGTCCACGCCATGCATTGCTTCTGCATCTTGTGCCGCTTCAAATGTCCATCTAGCACTTAAACGTCTTGTTTTTGCTTCAACAGTTTCTTTTAAGATTTGGATTGACATTTTGTTACCTGCTGTTCCTTCAGCCGCCGCTGTAGCGTCTGGAGAACCTGCGTAACTACCTGCAAGTTTAAAAGGACTTAAAGCCTCGTCACCTGCTGTTGCTCCACCACCAGTTTCAGCATATCTGACTCTTAGTGTGTGGATTTGTCCTACTGGACCAGTCATAGGCTGAACGCCTACTAGTTCGTTAGCAATAACTGAAGGCATAACCCTTCTAATTAATGGTAACATAACTTTGTTTAATGTTGCTACTGAACCTGCACCTGTGGCACCTGCTGTTGCGGCCTCTGACAAATGTCTCTTTGTATTTTCGAGGACCACATCTAATGAAGATTTTCTGTTTCCAGATAAGCCTTCAAGCAAAGCGTCTTTAGTTGCGGACCAGTTGCTTTCAAATAATTCTGCCATTTCTAACTCCTGTTATTATTTTGAAAGTCCGGCTAATTTACGGATCATATCAATTTCTACGATATCATTCGCACTTTTGTCATCGGCTTCTGTTATTACAGCCGCCTTATTACCAGTGTGTTCACTAGTAACTGATTCTGACAACGTCTTCTTCACTCTTGGTGTTTCGCCATCTAAAACAGATGGAAGATACTTATTGAATTGCTTCTCTAAGTTCTCTGTCTTAACACTTTCAAGTAAGTCTGACATAATTTCTTTCTTCTCTTTGCCAAGTGGAGCCAAAAGTTCGTTTAATGTTTCTTTACGATTCATTTGATCTTCTGCTACTCTTAACTTAGACTCAGTTAAAGCAACTGCTTCTTCTTTATCAGCAATAATTTGCTGTGCTTCGTTAAGTTTAGTTTCCATCTCAGCGATTGTTTTTTCTACTTTCTTGATTTCTTTTGCTTCATTCAGATAACTTACGTTATATTCATTTGCAAATGCTTCAAAAATTCTTCGACCGAAGTCATTTTCACGTGCCTTAGTAATGTCATCACGGAAAGATTTAACTTCATTAGTAATTACGTTATTGACAACGTTTTCAACTTTGTCTGCCGCTTTCTTAATGAAATCTTGTTTGGCTTCTGCTAATTGCTTCTTGCCTTCTCTTACCATTTTAACTTTTTGCTCCACTAAGCCTTTTTTGTCTTCGTGGAATTCAGACAGTTCACTAGCAAGTTGCTCTGCTACAAAATTATCTAATTTTGCTACATGCTCACTTGTTTTTGTTCTATCTGCTCTAAGTTCTTTAACTTCCTTTGCAACCATTTCAGTTACAAATTTGTCTAAAACTTTGGCATGTTCACTAATGGCTTTCGTGTATTTTACTCGATCGTTTGCAAGGGCTGTTTTTTCCTCTGCAATTTCCGCCACTTCTGCTGTTACTTTTTCTGAGATGAATTTGTCCATTGCTTCAACGATTTGACCTTTGTCATGCTCGTATCTTTGTGCAAACTCTTCTCTAAGTTCCGCAGTAAGTTCTTCTCTTGCTTCAGAAATTTTACCTTCCCATGCTTCTTGAAGAGCAGATTTTACTTCTTCAGTAAGTTCCGCATTTTCAAGTAGGTCTTTAAAATTCACTGCCATCGTAGTCTCCTACTTTATTTTTAATTCATTGATGAAACCAGTGATTGCTTTCATCAAATACTTTTCTGCACTTTTATCGTGTGTTAATGCTCCAGCGGTATCAAATAATGATGCTCCGCCTCGCATGTTAAATAAACTTTCATAGATTGTCTTTGGGTAGGCATCTGGTGCACTTGGTTGTGCCACAATGTCCACTGTTACTATGTCGAAGTCGGAAACTTTACCACTTTCGTTAACGTTTCCTGAACCTCTACTACTTACACCAAGTTTAGCACCTGCTTTTAACAATGCTCTTGCAATGTTACCCATTGGTGTTTCTATGATTTTTAATTTTCCTAATCCGTTTGAATCATCACAATGCATATCTGTTATTATGTGACTTACACGGTCTAGGTTAATTTGTAATTCTTCTGGGTGATCTAACTCTCCCATTACAGTTTCACCACTAGATAAACGAGATTTTACACTTTCTACTGCTTTTCTTATTTCATCTTTGGGATATACTCTACCATTTTGGTTTTTTACATCACCTTGAATGAATAATCCTTGCATGAACAGGTCTTTACCGTCATTAGATTCAGTAATCTGAACCTTAGACTGCTCAGGACTCATGTATTCGTATAGTTTTCTCGCCATCAGTTACTCCTAATTAAAAAGACTTACGCCTTTTTAGGTTCAACGTTTATGTTATCTGTTGGTGTGTTATCTGCTGGTTTGTTGTCGCCCATACTACCTTCGCCGCCATCTTTATTTTCGATGCCTGCTTTTTGACCGTCAACTACAAATGTTTTCTTAGGTGCATTTGTAAGTGAAGATTCTTTGTTGTCTGGGTTTTCGTTTTTAGCAACTTCAGGTGCTTTATCTTGAAGTTTAGTTGCTTCTTCAACAACTTCATCTTCTTCAGCAACTTCTTCATCAAGATCATATTCAACTGACTCTAAATCGAGTTCGTCTTCCATGTCCATTTCTGCGTCCATTTCTGCTTCTTCACCGTCTTCGACTTCTTCGTCGTCTGCTAACAATTTTTCGAATTCTGCTTTAAGTTCGTCAAGCTCGTCTTCTAGGTCGTCAACTTTGTCCTCTAGGTCTCCGTTTTCTTCCTCTTCTTCGCTTTCTTCTTCTTCGCCGACTTCGTCTGCTTCGATTTCTTCTTCATCAGCAAGAATATCATCTTCAAAATCGTTTGATTGATCAATTACTTCATCAACTTCGAACTCTTCTTCGACTGCTTCTTCTGATTCTTCAACAGCCTCTTCTTCAGATTCTTCAGCCTCTTCAACTGCTTCTTCTTCTGATTCTTCTGCTTCTTCAATTTCTTCAACTGCTTCTTCTTCAGAAACGTCTTCATCTAGAACTTTTTCATATTCTGCTCTTGCTTTTGCAACAACATACTCATGAAGCATTTCTTCTGCTTTTTCGTTTTCTTCAGCAAGGAGAAGTTCAAGAATTTCTTCTAATTTACTTCTTGATTCTGACATTGTGGTCTCTCCATATAAAATTTAAAGTGATTGAACACTCAGCTCGGAAATATACCGAGCCATCTAATTACTTATAGTAAAGTTGTGTTTTTATGTATAAAAAGGTGTTTTTTGAGTGTTTTTGATGTTTTTTAGTTGTTTCTCTAAAGTATTTATCTAAAATGCATTATTATTGTCAACTGGAGTAGCATACATTACCTTCTGAAATTTTGCATGTTCTAACTCTTCTGCACGTTGTACTTCGCGAACTTTTCTGAGTTTGCCAAGAGTTTCAAGAGTCATTTTGCTCTTTCTTGTATCATCTTGATGTTGTTTTTGAAACTCATCAAATTCAGGATTGTAAAATTCGTTTAATCTCATATTAAAGTTCTGGTGTATTCCCACCAGGTATTTGGTTTGGATTTGTATCAGTAGTATTTATGCCTAGATCGTCTGTATTATCCATTGCTTGATCAGGTAAATCACCAAAGTCTAAATCTGCTCCAGGTGTTACCGATGCATCAGGCTCTGGTCTTATACCAAGATTTCTGAGATCTGCTTGTTTTTCACCATCAACAAATTTTTCATAACCGTTTTCTTTACGCCATAATTCTTCGTTGTCTTTAAATTCGTCTTCTGTAAGACCTAGATATTTCTTCAATTTAAATTGATTACTTAAGAACGGTGTAGCCGCCAATGTATTAAACAAGTTAGCTCTTTCCTGATCAATTTGTAGGTCTCTATATGAACTAAAGTTCATTGGTTTATTAAATGTAATAAAGAAATCTGAATTATCTAATTCTATACCTCTGTGTTTGAGGAACATTTTGAATTCTGTATCTAAATCTTCTTGTATTTGTTTTTGTAATCTTTCACAGTATCTAGCAAATCTGTATTCCTGAATGTAAGCAATACCCACTTTACCGTCGTTATAAACACTACTTCCATCTTCTGGTCCAGTAGGCAAGTAACTGCTTGGTACTCTTAAACCTCTTAAAAGTTTATTATTAAAATATCTTAAATCGTCTATTTGTCCTAAGTTTTCACCGCCTGGTAGTGTGTCTACTTTACTACCTCTACCATCTGCCGTTTGTGCAAAGAAGTAATCTTCTAACATACTCATTGGATTGTAGGCCGCATCTGCAACACTACTGCCATCTGACTTTTTATTAGGAACACGTTTTTGCTGTACTTCGTATTTTACTTGTTCCAAATACTGTCTTGCTTTATGTGGTGGCATGTTACCCACATCAATAAAGAACACACGTCTTTCAGGTGCTCTGTGAACCCTGTATATAATAATACTGTCTTCTAATAATTCTTTTTGTTTGAATACTTTAAATATTGGTTCTAAAATACTTACACCAAAAGGCCATGCATGGTCCATTGCTTCAGTTAAACTTATATGAACAACATGTTTTGCATCTACAGGAACACCCTGGTCTACACCGTCTATTGCACCAGTTAAATAGTTACCAGTTTGCGGTCCTTGAAGTCCACCGCCCATCATTCCGGCACCGGAGCCATATGGCCTTGCATGTAATCCGGACACATCTGTAGCAACCATATCTGCAAAGTTAGGTTCTAAATTTTTAATGAAATATGTTTCTATCTTTTTGCCTTCACTTTCATTAACAATAACTTTCTCTACATTAGCAGGGTCTATCCAAAATAATTTATAAGTCTCTGGGTCTCTAATAAAGAATTGATCACCGTATTTTATAGTGCTACGGAACACTCTAAATGCTCTTTTATGCATCTCATTGAGCCTGCACCATTGAGTTAGGGTCTTAGTAATTATCTTTTGTTCTGTGTCAGAAGGGTCTCTATTATAGTTTATTTCAAAAGGAAGTCCACTATATTCATCTTCTTGAGTACCAAATTCTGCTATTGTGTCCAATGCTGAATTGATTTCTAAGTCATTGTCCATTTGATCATATTGCATATATCTCATCAAACGGTTAGGAGAACCGGCATAAACTTCCGGCAACCAACTAGCATATCTGCTTGTTGCCGCTCCTGGGCCTCCTTCAGGGGTATTACCTGTTACATTTAATGGTAAACCACTGTTATCGACACTAGAAAAGTATTTTCTCCAACTCATAAATATAATCCTTTTAGTTATATTACACTATTTATCGTATTGTGTCAAGAGTGATTTTAATATTTGACAGGAAACTGGAAATTAATCGTTAAAGTCTTTGTTTAGTAAATCTGCAAGATGTTTAGTTTGTTTTTTAGATTCACTAAGCATAAGTTGTAAAACCGATGTTTGTTGATCGGACAGGTTGTTTACTTTGTCTACTAGTTCTTTTTCCTCAGGTGTATAATTCTTAGGATCTATGCCACTGTTTTGAATATTAGTTGCAGTATCAATTTCCCTTTGTGTCGCCGTAACAACATCTATTGGAGCAGTATTATTACGTTGTGTTGCATTCAACCTATTAGTTGTATTCATCACAGGATTAACCAATCTAACAATAGTTGGGTCTGTAATATGTATTGTCATAGATTTTGCAGTAACATTCATCACTGCTTCTCTTAAGGCAACATTGCTGTCTAGTGCTGTATTAGATTCAACCTCTTTTCCTTGAGCTCTTTCTGCAATTTCTTTGGAACTGCTACCTAATAATCCAAAGGTTAAACCATTTAATAAACTGGAACCTGCATTTGCCATTTTGCCAGTAAATGAAGCATTCTGATCTGCACCAAAACCTTGAAAGGCATCATACAGTCCCAATGCCGCAGTTACAGGTAGTAGGAATTTACCAGCAACTCTAGTAGCACCTTTTAGTACTCCTTTAGTTGTTGTTTTGTTTGCTTTGGGCTTGTTGTTAGGTTTACCATCTTTATTTAAAAGTTTATTAGCGGCGGTGCCTGTTGCGGCCGCACCTGCGGCTGATGTTCCTGCCGTCGTTGCAGTTGTTAATGTAGTAGTTAAACCCAATCCAGCCGCCGCTTTTGTAAATAAAGAGGTCATTCCTGCAATAAGTACACTTGTTACGGCTGTAGCCAAACTTTTTAGTGCAAACAAGGTCAAAAAGCCTCCAACTATTGCACCAACTACATCCATATTTGTAATTGCTATTTTAAAGCCTTCCATTATAACAACACCTGCTAATTTTAGTGCCGCTACTAGGCCTTCTGCTATCATGTTGACAAAGCCTTGATATATTTGCAAGTTGCCTTGTTTGTCCACAAACCCATTTAAAATATTTTCAAATAATTGTGCACCTTCTTCAAGCAGATATCCTATGCCGTCTGAAATCTTTGCTATTGCGGCATCCATACCGCCCATTCTTGAAATCACATTATTAAATATTGTGCCAAATCTTCTACCTGCATTTGTAAGCATTTCTGCAAATTCTTCGTTCTGTATTGCGGAATCAAGTAATTTACTAAATCCATTTAATCCTTGACTTGCACCTATCACCAATGCATTTTGGAAACCTGACAAGGCTCCTTGTGCTTTACTTACAATGTTTTGGAATGTGATAAGACCGCTTTGTGTATCACTAAATGCAAGTGGCATATCTAATTGCTGTCTTAATTTGTCAACACTATTACCTGCATTAATAAATCCTTGTACCAAAACTTCTGAAGTTCCGGCAAGCTCGCCACCTAATCCTGAAATAATAGGTATTAGTTGATTGATTGTTGATGGGTCTACATTAGCAAATGCTTCTGTTATTCTTAATACTGCTTGGTTGGCATTTGACTGGTCTATACGCCCTGATCTTAATCCTTTCGCAACATCTTCAACCACTCTAGCAACGCCAGGAGCCAAAGGCACTAACTCATTTACAAAATCATCTATAGCACCAACACCAGTAGCAGATATTGTTAAAAGACCATTTGCAACCTGTTGTCCTGCTTCACCTAACGAACCAAACAACCCTGTTGCCAACATTTCTGCACCTGTAATAACACTTTGGCCGTTTTGCAAACTAGCCGCATAGGCTTTAAAGGCTGTATTTCCGTCTATAACATTCTGAGCATTTTTCTTTAATTCATCACTGTTAATACCTAGTAATGTAGAGAACATTCTGAGATTTCGATTTAATGCTAAAGAATCTCTAATTGCTTGTTCATTGTTGATCTGATCTCTTCTCAACATCATTGTTCTGAACATTAAGTCTTCTTGCAAGAATTCTGTTGCATCTTGAAGAGTTGAACCAAATGCTAATCCGCCGTCTGATAAGTCTAAGAAAGATTTTGTTGCACCAACTACACTACTTTGGCCTAATACCGCCATAGTCCTTGAATAATTACCCAGTACTTCAACAGCCTGACCTGTTGTCAAGCCCAGTTTGTTCATGGACAGGATATTCTCTTCTGCACTTATACTTGTTTGTGAGAGAGAATCACCAAAAGCACCACCAACATCGGTTAATGTTTTTAACCCTTCACCTAAATTTGTAAATCCTTTTACTAAGAATGTACTTGCAACTGCACCTGCTGTTATTAATACTGTTGTTAAAGTAGTTACAGCATTACCAACCTGTCTGAAGTCCCTTTCCATATTATCAAGAACATCAGCACTAACTCTTTCTCTGAGTGTTTTCTTTTTAGACTGATTTTCTTTAAAGAACTTTTCCATTGTTTTAACTAGGTTATCAGTTTCTTTTTTCTCATTGCCTGATTTTGTTTCTTTAACTAGTTTTTCTATGGATTCTTTTGTGTCAGAATTAAGTTTAGTTGACTTACTTAAAATATCTTCTATCTTTTTTAATGTTGATTCCAGGGCAAAATCAGGCACAGACACATCAACGTTATATGTGTTGCTTTCACTGTCTGTTATCGTACCCTTAAAATTTGCCATTACCGGTTTCTCTATTATATGCGTATTTAATGAAGATAAATACTACATGATAAATTATCACTATGTATATTTATCAACTTAATTAACAGGAGTTTTAATATGGCAGATAATACCAATCCACTAGCAGGACATTTTAGGTCGCCAAAGTTATATACACAATTACCCAGTAAAGGTAAATTTTATACCCCGGATGTAGTAGACATGTCGGAAACTGGAGAATTACCAGTATATCCCATGACTGCTAAGGATGAACTAATGCTAAAAAATCCAGATGCATTATTAAACGGTGAAGCAATTGCCACAGTAATTAGCAGTTGTATACCAACAATCAAATTACCAAGAAAACTTTTAAGTAATGACATAGATGCATTACTAATTGCTATTCAGGGTGCTACTTATGGTGATGATATGGAGGTATCCAGCACTTGTGATAAATGTGAAGAAGTTGTCACTGAAAACGTCAGTGTAGAGGGTGCTTTATCCACTATGAGTACATTAGATGATGCATATCAATTTAATACTGATACAGGTCTACTAGTAGAAATTAGACCTTTTAGTTATGAAACTACAGTAAAGGCCGGAGTAGCAAACTTTAGAAGTGAAAGAAGTTTACAATCAATTGCTACCATAGATGATGAAGTGGAAAGAATTCGTGCATTTAATAGTAATTTTATAGAACTTTCTCAATTAAATTTTGATATAATGGTGGATAGTGTGGCTTCTATCACAATTCCTGCCGTTGATAAAGACAGCGATGACATAATCGTTAATGACTCAAATAATATTCGCGAATTTTTAGAAAACTGTGAAAGTGCTGTTGGAAAACAGATAGAAGAATTTATCTCAGAGATTTCTAATATAGGTGTAAACAAAGAAGTACTCATGAGATGTACTGCATGTGGTACTGAAGAAGAACCATATGAGTTCCAAGCACAGGTAAACTTTAATCCCGTAAATTTTTTCACGGCTTCCTAGCTCAATCAGAGCCTGAGGAGGTAGTGGCATACCTTAGGAAGCTCAACGAAGAAACAGACGCCATAGAGAAAAACATAACTGAACTAGTTGTGTATAGTAATGGATCTGTCACCTGGTCTGAAGCATGGGAAATGTCATCAAAACAAAGAGCTTCATTAGTTAAAACTATAAATGATTATAATCAAGCAAAAGCAGGCAAATCTCCAACAGAACAACTTTAATCTTTAAACTCTATATAGGTCCTACGGACCTTTTCAAACTACATTCAATCACTTCGTAAACTTCGTTCTTTCATTTGTTTGAAAGAATTTTTTAAGTAGACCGTTATCATGTATGTTGAAGCCATAACTCACCTATACAGGTGAGAATGAAGTCATCATGTGATGCCGTCGCCATCTTAACCTCGGGTGCTACTAGGAACCAGTGAGCCTTCTGTCCCCATACACTACCGTCACGAATCTCACGGAAATCATATAACCTAGGTAAGTTTAGTTATATAACTTGTAAGTTGCTTTTTCTCAGAGCTTACATCCTTTTATACTGTCTGTCGTGTGTTTGTACTTTGCCGCTATACATCTCCAGTATCTCGCACCGGGTGTTGCCATTGCCGGATTGTCAAGGAGCCAGATTTAATTTGCCTCTGTTGGGGCCGGTGTATAGTCCTATGTTTGTGCCTTTGTATGCCTTAGTGAATTGTGTTTTAACTTTCGTTTTAACACACCTACTTATATGTCTTTGAGCTCTTCCTTGAGGATTTTTGAACCGCCCACTCTGACATTGATAATTCCATTATAATAATCGTCTGTGAGTAATACTTTTCTGTCAAATTGTTCCTTTGCTTCTAAATAACTTGCAATGCCTCGACTGGAACAAAAGTACAAAATTTCTCGTGTAAATTTATCTTCTCCCAATGATTCAACGTCTTCTTTGAGATGATCGTTACTACCCCAATAAGTTTGCCAATCGCTTTCTTTGGTGCCACGACGTTTGTTCTTTTTACCTTTTAAGGGAGGTTTGGTTGTTTTGAATTTGGCTAATTTTTTACCAACATACATTTTTCCATTTGTGTTATTCGTTATTAGATATACAAATGCCTCACAATCGTCTGGTAATGTTGTTACTGTTTTGTTTTTGTAAAGCCAATTAGCCATCAAGATACTCAGTGTCCGTGTTATATGCTGTAAAGCCGCCTTCTTTAACGACTGTTAAAACATTATTTACACGTCCGACTAGTTCTTCTTTGTGAGAAATGAGCATGATGTTTTTGCCTTGTTCCCTGTGCATCTTTTTAAGTATGCCAAGTGCATTTTCTACACCCATAGTATCCATACCTGAATCTATAAGTTCGTCAATACACATTAAATTCATAGGCCTATTTAAACTTTCATACATATCTCTGAATGCCCAACTTAATCCAAGTATAAGTCTATTACGTTCACCTCTGCTCAAATTATCAAAGTCTAAGTCCCTGCCATATTCTGTAATTTCTACACCTAAATCACTAGCAAATTTAACATCATGTGGAAGTCCTAGTTTATCCAAATAGTGTGCCAATCTGTGATTTAAGTATGCTATATTTTGATCTATTATTTTCTTTCTAATAAAACTATCTTTACTTGTTAATAACTTATATAAAAACTCTTGATGTTCCTGTAAATGAGTAAGTTCATTCATTGTTTCAAAACTTATTTCTTGTATACCAGTTGTTTTTAGTCCTTCTATTTGTTCTATGTACGGATTTACATCTAATGCCATTGTTTCTAAATTTGACTGCATCGTGACAAGATTATGTTTATGTTCTAATGCTTCTTCCAATGTATTATAATATACATCCGATGCTTCAGGAATATCACCTATTTCATCTATTGCTCCACATGTTTTTAATAGTTGTAATTCTAAATCATCATAGTATTCTTTTTCTGCTGTGATTTTTTCCTGTAATTCTTCGGTATATTCCTCATGTGTTTCTAAATGTGCTGTATCTTGCCCACATGCAGGACATACACCCTCTTTGGCTCTTGTTAAATTACTTTTAAGTTCTTCCAGTTTATTTTTACTGCGATCAGCACTATTAGTCAGTCTTTTCTGATCTGCTTCTAATGTAGTTTTTTGATTAATTTTTTCTTTTATAGTAGATAACAATTTATGATTTTCTAATTCGGCATCAATATCTATTCGTTCCATGCGAATAATTTTTTCGCCTAACTCTATTAATTTGTCATCCTTATTTTTTTCCCAGGCTCTACTGCGACTTTCTATCTCATTAATATTTTTTTCAATTCTTTTATTACTTTCTTCCACAGCATTTATTCTGATTTCTTCTTCTTTGATACTTTCACGAGTAACTTTTTGTCTTTCTTTAAGAACTTCTGCTTTTTTAGAAAGCTCAGTTATACCTAATAACTGTTCAATCATATCACGTTGGTCATTGGCTTTCATACTTAGGAAAGGTTCTGTGTATGTGTTGAGAGCAATTAAATGCTTAAACATATTATGAGGGAAACCAATTATCTTTTCAATTTCTTTTTGTGTTTCTCTACTATCACCTTGTTGTTCATTATCTAAAACATCCTCTCCGTCTATAAACAGTTTTAAAATATTAGGTCTTCTTCCTCTTTCTATTCTGTACTTTTTATCTTGAATCTCAAATTCAACAGTAGTAATCATTCCTTTACCGTTTGTTTTGTTTATAAGGTTATCACGTCTGATGTTTGTTAATGCTTCCCCATAAAGTGCATAACTTAATGCATTTATTATAGTAGTTTTACCAGTACCGTTTCTGCTACCGTCTCCACCCATGTCTAAGTTATGTCCTAATACAAGTGTAAGTTGGCAGTTGTCAAAATTAACTGCCTGTGTGTTGTTGCCAACACTCATAAAGTTTTTTGCTGAAACGTTTTTAATTTTTAGCATGTCTATCCTTTAATAACTCTTGCTTGGCTTCTTCGGCATCGCCCCATCCTTCAATAGTCACCCACTTGCCATCGTCTAGATCTTTGTAATACTTAAAGAAATGCTCAATTTGATTCTTAAGTGTTGTTTCTACATCATCAATGCATCTAATATGTCTGTACGCCTCTGATAAATTATCTGTAGGAACTGCTAATATTTTAGAGTCTTTTCCTGCTTCGTCTGTCATTAATAATACACCAACGGGCCTAACAGTAATAACACTATGAGGTATTAGTGGATGCGGTGTTATAACTAATACATCAGTAGGGTCACCGTCTTCTGCTAATGTATCTGGTACAAATCCATAGTTACAAGGATAAAACATAGGAGACGATAAAAATCTATCTACAAACATTGCACCAGACTCTTTATCTATCTCATACTTTACAGGAGATGAATTTGCTGGTATCTCAATGATAACATTTACTTCATCTGGTAAGTTACCTGCTGATATGTTTTTAATTTTTAGCATTCTTTGTCTTTTGACCTTTTAAAAATAATTTGTTTGCTTGACGTTGAAAACTTAGTTCTATTTGTTTGTCAAACCAACGTCTAAACCATTGTCTTAATTTGCCCATTATTATTGTATCTCGATCTCATTGTAAATATCAATTAATTTTTGTTTGTCTACCGTGTTGCTTTCTATTGTTTCAAGTTGTTGTAAAACTATTTGATCAACACTTTCAAAACTTATATCACCGCCCTCAAATTCTTCTTCGTCTTTTACAGGAATAAGTTGTAATTCTCTAACCTTATATTGTTCTGCAAATTTTTCTCTGATAAAATTTGCTTCTTCATATGAAATACTAATATCTAATTTTACCCTTGCATAAGTGTATTCATCTAATAAATCTTGGTGGTTGTCCAATAGTTCTTTTAATGTAAATACTCTATACTTAGGACAATCTTCCCAATTTACATATTGAGGTTCTTCGCCCCATGTCAAAAACATTGCTCCTCTTTCTTCGTCTCCTACATCTGCATAATTATGTGGGAAAGCATTTCCTATATAATGTATATTATTTTTATATTGGCGTTTATGGAAATGGCCACTAAACACATATTCAGGACCACTCAGCATTTTGTCGTTTATACCTCCGTGGTCTGGCATCTCTACCATTGCATTCATTTTAAAGTAAGGTAATTCAAAATGTCCAAACATATATTTGACATCCATCTTTGCTACTTGTTTGTGTTCGTCCCCTACAAGCCAAGGTATAATAGCAACGTCATCTTGGACAAAATGTTCGTCCACCATTACAAAATTAGACAGGTCTCTGGCGTATTCAATACTGTTTAAATCACGTTTTTCTCTGTAATATAAATCATGATTACCTGTTATAAAGTAAACAGTTTCAAATGCTTCATTTATTTTTTTAAGATCTCTGATAGTTGCATTCATTGTAGCAACATTAACACTTGCTCTGTGATGATGCCAGTCACCAAGGAATATACAAGTTTCTGCATTTCTGGCTTTTGCTTCTGCAATAAACCAGTCAACATATCTCTCACAATCCTGTAAGTGTAAACGACTGTTCTGTTTTAATCCGTAATGTATGTCCGTAAAACAGGCCGCTGTCTTAAACAACTGACTCATAAATTATTCTGGGTTTGATTCATTTTGTGCAGATTCTCTAATGGCTCTCATTTCTTCTTCGTGCCTTATTTGTCTGCCATAACTTGGTAAATGTCCAGAGTCTATTAAAATATCGTCTCTGATTGTTTGGTTCCTTTTTTCCATATTAAGAACTCTTGTAAAACTATTATTAACCGCCGCAGTATAGTATGCAAATGGATTATCTGATTTTGCTTCGTTAAATTGCAATCCAATTTGTGCTAATTGAAGAATTGCTTGTCCTCGCATTTCGTCAACATAAGTATATCCACGCCAATTAGATCTATGACTATATCTTTCAACTAGTTTTAAAAACATGATTCCTAATTTATTTGTTAGGGTTCCATGAGAAACACTAAAGTGCCCATTACTTAAACTGCCCTCCCAATGGCTTCTAGCAACTTCTTTAAGTTCATCATTTATATAAGCATAATGTTTATATGCAGGGAAGTTTACTCTTTCTTTGGTTTCTGCTTCGTTTTTGGGATTTTTCTTTCTGCCTGGGGCATCTGGAATATGATCATATGTCATAACCCTAAATACTAAATCCTCTAAGGGTATCTCTTTAGGGTCTACAGCAAATTCTTTTTGTTTGGGTTTATTTTTATAATCCTTAACATCATGTGTTGCCATTGCGGCCTGATACCCATCATATTGTATCCTAGCGGCCCTGTTTTCTCTGGCTAATTTTATGCTGTTTCTATTGATTTTTTTGACATCTTCTAATATGATATCAAATATAGAATATTTTTCGTCTGCAAGATAGCAAAAAGACATCTTGCTTTTGTGTATTTCTTTTAATATATCTCTATTATTAAGATAATTAACTTTTTTAGGCTGTGCCATTAACTCTCCTCAAAATTATCGTTCATTTATATTGTTAGTATTATACACAGTCTTTTGTGTATGTCAATTAGTATTTAGTAAAACTGGCAGATTAAAACTAGTTTTAATGAATACGATAAATATAAGCATGGAGATTTATAATGTCATTTTTTGAAAAATCAGTAAATAACTATCTAACTAAAAAAGCAGGCAAGGCTGTAAGTAAGTTAGACCCTAGAGTACAAAGTGTTCTCAATGCATTTTTGCCTGGATTAGCAGGTGGTATTGAAAATTATTCAGATAATACATTTTTTCAGGCTCAGCAATTAAACTCACAAGAATTATCAGATCAAGTCATAAATGCAGGACTTGTTCAAAACAAGTCTGCTCAAGGCGGTAGTGTACCAAGGTCTGACTGGAGAGCTAGATTGAGACCTAAAGACGGTGGTGCAGATGTAATTTACTCTGCTGATAATAATGGTCTATTAGAACCTTTAAGACGTGCTGGTGGCTTAGTTTGGCAAACAACACCAAACATCTTTATATCAGGTATCGTGGAATATGCAGAGCAACTTTTACATGGTATGAACTATCCAATATATTCATATAGTGCAACAAGACCGCCTATATTACCTGTTACAGCAGACTTTTATGCAAATGACATATATGATGCACAATATCTTTTGGCAGTATTTCATTTTTTAAGAACAGTTACAAAAAGTTATTTTGGTGACCAAACAGGACCAGATAAAAAAGGCACACCCCCACCGGTATTACTTTTTGAATACATGGGAGAGCATGGATTTAATAAAGTACCAGTAATTTTAAGAGACTACACAATACAGTTACCAGATGATGTTGATTATATTCCTGTAAAAACAAAAGTAGCAGGTAAAGATCAAACCACATACATGCCAGTTAGAATGAATATCAGTATTAACTTGGTACCAGCATTAACACCTAAGAAAGTTAGAGAGAAATTTAATGTTGAATCATTTAGAAATGGTAAACTTTATAAGGACGGATTTATTTAATGGCTACTTATACTAACGAATCATTTATTAAAAATTTTTCAGTCATGGAAGGAAAATTTTTGGATGTAAATAAGTTACCTACAATACAAGCATCACCTTATGATGAAGATTATGTAATACCTCAACAATATGATGAAAGGCCTGATCTTTTAGCATACCAATTATACGAAAGTTCTAGACTATGGTGGGTTTTTGCTATGAGAAATTTAGATGAAATACGTGACCCTATACGAGATTTCAAAGCAGGTAAAACAATCAAACTACCGGCAGAGAATATTGTATTAAGATTTAGAGGTAGATAATGTCCAATTACACACCTCCTAAATTTCAGCCATATGGATTAACCACAAACTTAATTAATTTAACCGAGATTGCACAAAAGGGCACAGTAGGTGACTTCACAAATTATTATGATCAAATTATACAAAATGATAATAGAATAAAAGGCAATATAGGCAAAAGAAAGACTACTGCTGATGAACAAGCTCTGGGTAAGGGCGATGAGACTATAACATACGATGGAAATAAACTGGACCTTGTAGGAAATGGTCTACTTACCACAGAAGAACGTGCAGAATTAGATAGACTATTTGAACAAAGAAAAGAAGGCCCGATTAGTAATATCGCTGACGAAACACTTAAAAAATTAGGTCTTGACCCCACCGACGCAAGTAAGACCTTTAGGGATTCACTATACCTTGATCATCCTGTAGCCGGCAATATTTTAGATAATTTTGATGTATCAACATACAAACTTAGATTATTCATGAAGAAGAAAGATGCCGCGGCAATCGAACAAAATAATTTAATAGAAAGACAAAAATCACAACAAGAGCGAGAAAACGAATATGGCAGAGAGGAATTTGATGTAAAACGTACCACACCTGATCCCAGAGATATAGTAATTATTGCAGAAACTGGAAGTACGGATATCAATATAGATAATCTCAGTATATTAAATTTCCCAGATAAAGCGGCTCAGGTTAAATTTACATTAACAGAAGCAGGCGCAGTAACATTATTAGACAGACTTGCGGCAACAAAATCTTTTTGTGGATATGAAGCGACGGAGTTGCCTTTAATTTTAGAAATAGAATTCAAAGGATATGTAGGACAAGATGCGAACTCTAATGAAGACGGTGGTGGTTCACCTATTGTTATAAAAGGCCCTTTCTTTTTTCAACTAGGTGCTGTAACATATACTATGGAAATTACACCGGAAGGAGGTATATATGATTTTACAGCAACACCAAATAATGACATAGCATTATTTGACCAAAACTACAGAATACCCAAACAATTAAAAATCACAGGTACAACATTAAGAACATTACTAAACGACGGTGATGGAAGTTTGCAATCAGTATGGAATGCAAAACTTAAAGAAAATGCAGAAAAGGATGGAACTGTAGCAGATGAAGTTATAATAAATGTAGATAATTTAATACAAAATTCTGCTAGTAGGACACCAACTATAGACGGTGTTCACAAAGAGGTTCAAGTTACAAGCGATGAATATGAAGGCGATGAACATTTATTACAAGACAAATTATTTCATAGTATAGCACTTAAAGAAGAATTTGCTCAAAGATTTCCAGGAGGAACATTTACTGTTGGAGGCGATGAAGAAGAAAATCAGCAAATTACAGATGACACAGGAGACGGACCATCATTAGAATTAGAGTCGAATCCAACCAGCGTTTTTTTAAATCCGGAGACCACAGGCGCTTTGGCTATTCCTCGTACACAAGGGGTAATAATTAATTTTCCTGAAAAAGAAAGTTTTGAAGATATTTTAGCAACAATTTTATCACTAAGTGAAGATCTATTTAAAAAAGCAACCAGAATGACAGATCCAAATGATCCAAGAAGTAGTGTTGAATTAGATCAGGCTTTTATTAGTTGGTATAAAATTAATACAAAAGTAATTATAGATTATAATAAACTTGATACAAAACGCAATGAATATAAAAGAATTTTTATATTTGAACCTGTGCTTACAAGAGAAAGCCGTACAGACGTAGGCGTTTCTATGAATGAACTTAATGCTGGTCAAAATTTACAATTGGAAAACGTTAAGAAACGAATTAATGATCTTAAAATATACAAAGAATATTATTATATGTTTACAGGTAAAAACGATCAAGTTATAGATTTAAATTTACGTTTTGATGAGGCATTTGTTCTTACATCTCCTTATTACGGAGAGGGAAGTTTTGCAGATCAAGCCGCAATGGCTACAGCAACATCACTAACTGAGGACGAAGCCTCTGAAAATGTTCAAGATAAGGCTCCTGTTGTAGAAAAACAAAAGAAAGAATCTAAAAAGCAAGGTATATTAGCAGGTCTTACTGATTTAAAAAACAAATTTGATGAGCAAAGAAAAGGGTATGAATTTAGTAATATTTTAGGACAGTTTGGTGAATATGTTGGGTTCACTGATGCAGAAATTAAAGAAATTGAAAACGACATTAACGGCACAAAAGCTCAACAATTAGCAGAAAGTTTAGCAGATGAACAGATAAGTTCTGCATTAGCAAGTAACGAACTTGTTAAAAAAGTAACAGCACCTCAGGAGGGGTCTCCCACTGATGGTGACGAATTTGATGATGACCTTTCCTATAATGACAAGGGGTATATAGACTTTTTGTATTCTTCTGAACTTATTAAAGGTTTAGAGGGTGACGGGTCTGATCAAGATGCTATACGAGATGAACAAATTGCTAAAAATGTTGTATTAGCAAATGTTAGAAATAAAACTGCGGTTAAATCAGTAGAACCCGGCGATAAAACTACAAATGCTCCAGGAGAAAGGGGATCGTTTAGACCCAGTATGTTTTCTCATTTAATGGATGCTCACAGTAATAAAACAAAAAGTACATTAGAAATTAATATGACTGTTAGGGGAGATCCTTGGTGGATAGGAAATAATAATTTATATGATGATGCAGTAGGAAGTATAAACGAAAACACTAGTATTAATGTCAAACCAGAAAAACATCTAACAACAAATTTATTTGGTATGTCTTACGATGATTCAGACACAGATTTTTTACTTGTTTTAGAGAGTCCAAGAAAATTAGATTTTAATATAGACGATGAAGACCAAAATACAGGATTATATGATTTTTCTGGGATAAATTATACTATGAGTGGTGTTTATCAGTGTTTAAAAACAACCTTAAATTTCAGTAATGGATTATTTACATGCGACTTACATGCTAAGAAAAATAACGCATACGAAATGTCTATGTTAGAACAAATTAAACAGGAAATTAACACACAGTTTGAAGAAAGAAGAGGTGACGTGGCTCGTGAAGGTGTAATAGATGAAGTACTTAATAGCAATATTGGTCCTGACGGTGTACCATTGTCATAGAGATAATAGATGGATAGTAGTAAACAGTCAACAAATAATCCGATTAATAGGAAACAACTAAGAACTAGTAAAAGAGCAGGCATTTATCTGGGCGAAGTAATGGCTACAACAGACATTACCAAAACAGGTACACTTACAGTATTCATCGCCTCCCTAGCAAAAAATAAAGAAGATAAAAACGGATACTTTGAATGTATTTGGAGCTCACCGTTTGCAGGTGGAACAAATTATGCGGCAATCCAGGTTAATGATACGAAATCATTTATAGGCACACAAAAATCTTATGGTATGTGGATGGTACCGCCCGATAAAGGTAATATTGTACTTGTTGCTTTTGGTGACGGCAATATGAAATATCCTTTCATTATTAGTTGTTTATACCCACATAGAGCAAATCACATGATACCAGGCATACCTGGTAGTGTCAGAAATTACGGTGCATTAGGGAACAACTTACCTGTAGCAGAAAAAAATAAATTTGACCCCATGCCAGAAGATGGTACTGATATTTTAAGGCCAGTGCATGACGATTTAGCAGAAACAATCACAAAACAGGGTCTCATAAACGACACAATAAGAGGTGCATCATCTAGTGGTGCAAAAAGAGAATCACCAAGTGAAGTATTTGGTATTTTAACACCCGGTCCTAAAGACACCAAAAATGACGGTCATAGACACACTGGTCACCAGTTTATAATGGACGACAATCTTAACAGTAGAAATATAAGATTAAGAACGGGCGGTGGTAATCAGTTATTATTAGACGATACAACTGGCACAGTTTATATCATTAACAAAAGCGGTAGAGCCTGGGTTGAATTGGGTGCAGACGGGTCTATAAATTTATACGGTGAAAGATCTTTTAATGTAAGAACTAAAGGAGATTTTAACCTACGTGCAGATAAAGATATAAAAATAGAGGCAGGTGGCGACGTAAAAATAAAAGCCGCAGGAGACACACTTGGGGATAAAAATGTTGGTATACCTAAAAAAGGAATACCTTTACCAGGTGGTCCTCTTGGATACGGCGGACATATAAGATTAGAAAGTGTAGGTGAATTTACAGCACATGCTGGTACAGGAACAAAACTCACATCCAAAGACGGCGACTTTGATATAAATGCGGCAGGCATGATTAGGCAGTCAGGGCTAAAATATGATTTAGATGTTGGAGTAGGAGGAATCTCTGTGGGCACACAGGGACAAATGTATATGAGCAGTCTTTTAGGTGCTACATTTAAAAGTGAAGTGGCGACAGCAGTACAAGGTCTCACAGTACTATTAAACAGTGGTCCTGGTGCGGCTCCTATTATTCCTGTAAAGGCACAGACAGCACCTGAATTAGAAGTACAAACACATGTAGATCAACCTAAAGATCAACCAGAATATGACAGAGACAGCGAACAAAAATTACCTGAAAACGGTGAACGTCCAGGCGGCCCCACAGAATTAGATTCTTTAGTTGGTGTCCTTGTAACTGCTGAACCTTGGGACGGACACGACATGCCAGACCTTATGACACATAGCAGTGAAGGTATGGTGGAAGATACTGAAGCGGACATAGACCCTGCGACACAGCCGGTAGCAGATGCCAATTCTCCTGAAGGGTATAAACAGGCAATTGAAGCAAGTTTATTAACCATAGAAAAAAGCAAGGCGGCATCTAAGGCCAAGGATCTTGCTAAAGGTGTTTCAGGAATATCAGATAAACTTGGTGGTATAACAGATAAAATCAGTGGACTGGGAGACAAGTTTGGAGGCCCTCTTAAAGACAAATTAAGTAACTTTAATATACCTGGTATGAAATACTTACAAAGTCTGCAAGGATTTTCTAATTATAGTGATATGCTAACTAAATTATTACCGCCTTTGAGATTCCCTACAACTAATGCATTTGCACAAAAAATTATAGGACAATCTAAAATACTCACAGAATTAGAAGCAAGATTTTCAGCAATGGGATTTGGTTTTGATGGTCTTCCTTTGGAGTTTCAAGATTTAGAAAATATTGCAAGTGGGAAACTTAATGCATTATCAGAATTAAAAGGCAAAGTAGACGGGGCAATAGGAGGAGTTTTTGCTAAAGCAGGTCTTCCAGGCGGTGGTTTAAAAGATCTTAGTAATCTATCTAATACATTACAAAATGAAGTTTCTGTAGACACATTACAAAATATTGTTAAAGATGCTAAAAAAGGAATTGGATAATGGCAAGTAATACAAATATAAAATTATTTAAAGACATAGTTGAGGGACTTTTAAAAGAAGGCATAGAACCAATTATAGATGGCCCAAGTATTATTTTAGTAGACAAAAAAGGAACAAAACTTGTTGATTTTTCTAACGGTCTAGGCCCAGTTGGAACTAATATGACAATTATATCACAGGCAGAGGAGGCATCAGTTGCTGTGAAAAAATTAATCAAGGTCAAAATAAGTGATTTTCAATTCATTTCTCTAGTAAGTTTGGCAATGCATATAGGACCAAAGAATTTTGCAAAAAGCACAATAGTAAGAGAACTTAATAAAGAATTTTACGAAAGAATACCCGGCTTGATTCAAAGATGGAGGAAAGGCCCTATAAATGATAATACTCCACCGCAGTATAAAAAAGAATATGCTGATAGAAGAAGATTTGAAGCAGAATTATTCACAACACCAGACTTTGTAAATTTTGATTATAAACCAAGTGAAGGCTCCAGTTTGACTTGGGCCCAATTAACAGCGAAATTAAAAAAATATAAAAAAGAAGCCTTAGCAGAATTAGAGGCTAAAAAATTCATTAATGATGACCCAGTGACTGGACAACCTGTAGAACCAGGCGATCTACCAGATAATCCGAATTACCCTATTTACTAAGTTTTAATTAACTTTTTAAGATCAGCATTCTCAACAAGCAATCTATATTTTTGCTCTTGCTCTTCTGCTACTGCTTTTTCCAATAATTCAATATGAGCTCTTAGAGCGGCACATTCATTATTTTTATCAACAAGCATTACTCTTAGTTCTTCTTCTAGGGTGTTGTTTAATGATATTTCCATTTTCTCCTCACTTGTATTTAATTAAAAAATACAAATTAGACACATTATACAGTCTTTTTACCCAATAGTCAATATCTTATTAAAACTATATTTAATTATTATGATAAATACTTGTATGGCAATGTTTAAAGGATTTAGTACAATAGATAAGGCAAGAGCGCCTTATACTCTTATAGATAAAGAACTTGTAAAAAGAGATCTTTTAAACCATTTTCATACACGCAAGGGCGAAAGATTAATGAGACCACAATTTGGGTCTATTATTTGGGATCTATTAATGAACCCAGAAGATGATCTTACAGAAGATTTAGTAAAAGAAGATATAGAACGAATTATAGATACAGACCCCAGAGTAGATTTAATAGATACCAGTATTTTTATTTTAGATCACACAATTAGAGCAGAGGTAACTTTGACCTATAGGGGAATAAACGATGAAGATATATTGTATTTAGAATTCGTAAACAAAGTATTAGACGAACAATAAAAATGGCATATTCAGAAAGACAAAATAATTTATTCGCGGCAGAAGATTGGAAAGTCGCATATAAAGCCTTCTCTAACATAGATTTTACATCTTATGATTTTGATACCATGAGATTGTCTATGGTAAATTACATAAGACAAAATTTTCCAGAAAATTTCAACGACTACATTGAGAGCTCAGAGTTTATAGCAATTATAGAATTACTTGCATATCTATCTCAATCATTGGCCTTTAGAATGGATTTAAACAGCAGGGAAAACTTTTTAGAAACTGCTGAACGAAGAGACTCAGTATTTAAACTTGCCAGAATGCTTGGATACAATCCAAGAAGAAACGTACCAGCAAGTGGATTAATGAAAATTACAGGCTTACGAACAAACGAGCCTTTAACAGATAGTCTCAATAGGAACCTTGCAAACAAGACAGTCTTTTGGGACGATGTAAACAATCCTGAAAGTTACGAACAATTTATTACTATTTTAAATAGCACATTTAGTAATACAAATAGATTCTCATATCCTATTAAATCAGGCAAAATTAGTAATATAAAAACTGAATTATATAGAATAACAAAACAAATTGGAACTACAAATGCTATTTCCATGCCACTAACTATAAACGGAGTACAACGTAATTTCGAAGCAGTAGATGGTGATTTTAATGACGGTGAATTTTTCTTTGAAAGACATCCTGACCCTCTTAACGATATGGGTGTTTTTTATAGAAACGACGGTAAAGGATTAAACAGTAGTAACACTGGTTTCTTTATGTTATTTAAACAAGGAAATTTGTCGTTCACAGATTTAAATTTTACAACTCCAATAGCAAACAGAGTAGCAGATATAAATCTAACTAACATAAATGAAACAGATTTATATGTACAAGAACTTACAGAAAACGGCGGCGTTTTAAATAAATGGACAAGGATACCTAATACAGTAGGGCAAACTCTTAACTTTAACAGCCAAGCATTAGGTTCTAGAAATCTATTTGCAACAGAAAATTTAAATAATGACGGAGTAAGAATAAAATTTCCAGACGGTAATTTTGGTAATATTCCGGTAGGTTCATTTAGAGTATGGCATAGAGCAAGTTCTGGTGATAGGTATTCTATTCAACCTGAGAATGCAAGAAATATTCCCATAGAAATACCATATGAAAACAAAAACGGTGGAAAATATATTCTAACAGTAATACTGAGTTTACAGACATCTGTAAATAATAGTTTACCTACCGAAACTCTTGCAAGTATTAAATCTAAAGCACCACAAACATATTACACACAAAATAGAATGGTGTCAGCACAGGATTATAATATTTTCCCATTTTCACAAAGCAGTAATATTAAAAAATTAAGAGCGGTTAATAAAACACATGCTGGGCATAGTAGATATATTGATATAAACGACCCAACAGGAACATTCCAAAATATAGAATTATTTGCTGATGACGGATACATATACAAACAAAAGAAAGATACATCATCTTCTGTAATTGTTAGTGCGAATAATACTGCTAATAATATTATTAAAAACACGATTCCTGATCTGTTAAGACAACAAAATGTCAATAATTTTATATATGATGGTGCTAGACGTGCCTGGATAGATTATAAAAGTGTTTCTTTTAATTTAGAAACATTAGATATTAAATGGAAACCACTACCGGTATCATCAGAAAGCTCAACAGGTTATATGACGGAAACCACAAGTGTTTCGTCCTCTGGCAGTGAACAAGTTTTAACAAATGTATATGAAACATTTAAACAAATACAAGAAAATAATTTTATAAAATTTGTTAATCCAAATGACCCAGCAGATTACAAATGGGTAAGAATCACTAAAGAAACCAATGCAGGTCTTTTAACAAGTGGATTAAGTACAAGTGTAGGTCCATGGACACTCAGTGAAGATGTTCCCTTAAATTGGACTGCACATGAAGTTATTGTTACATTAAGAAAAGAATTTGATAGTGCAGAAATATCTTCAATACAACAGCAGATAGAAGATAAGAAAACGTTTGGCATAGGATACATGTTGACTAATAAATCTACATCTCTTTTAGCAGATAAATGGTATGTAATAGAAAATGAAAATTTAGATAAAACAAGTCCATACAACGTATCCAATGCAGGTAGCACAACGGGCTCACCAATAGATGCAAGTTGGGTAGTATTATTTAATTACGTTCCAATAGATGATAATTCATACAAGTATGATGTATCCATACGAGGTGAACAATATATATTACAAAGTGCTAAAGATATAAAATTTTACAATATCAAAAATATAAAAGTTGTAGATTCTAATAATAAAGCAAACACAGATAAAATTACAATCACAACATTTAACGATAAACCCGGCAGTAGTGAAGTATTTAGATGGTACGACAGTACAGGTAATGGAATAGGCGATACCTGGTACAGTGAAGAGACTGCTTCTACTACCACACCAAACGGATTTGAAATAAATCTTCCATTAAGAACAAGAAATCAAAAATGGTATGATGTTGAATTTAACTGGGTCAGTAACTTTGGTATTTTAAAATCAGAGGGAGAATCCAATGTTTCAGTAATTACTGCAGAAAATGAATTTGTTCATGAAGCAGTAGTTCCAATTAATACATATTTTGATAACGGTGATGCGGCCGCACTTACACCAAATGTAACTATAGCAAATAATTTGGGTAGAGTAAATAGAGTACCTAGTAACGTAAATGTATCATTTAATAATGCAACATTCGGCTTTAATATTTTAGATGGGTCTGGAAATGTACATTACAAGCAATTAAATTCAGGCACAGGAGTCGTAGAATTTTATCAGGCAAATAATAGTGGAGCCACAAAAAGTTTTGGTACAGACGGAGCAACTTATAATGCTAGTGCAGATGGGCATTTAATATTAACAAGCTCAAATACATCCACACAATCAGGCACATTCCTATATGAAGATTTAGATAATAATAATCATCTTTTAGCACAAGATTCTACTGCTGTAACAAGTACAGATAAAATAAGATTGGATTATGTGAATTATAAAGAAAGATTAGACACTAACATAGATTGGCATATAGTTGATACTGTTATAGAAGATGACGGGTATACCGATAGATCTAAAGTTGTAATTGCGCCTTTTGATACTGATAACGATTTGATCCCGGATAGACCGTTACAATTTTATGAATTTGTTGATACTGATGACTTAGTTTATTTAGAAAAGTATTTAGACTTTGATGGATATAGTTATGATGTCCCATCTTCAGGAAAAATTTTAGATTACCGTAAAGAAACATCTGTTAATTTGGACATAGGTTCAGATACAATAAGTCCTACATCTTATAGTGACCCAGTTGATATAAGTGGTAATGATATAGCATGGATATCAGTTGTAAGTAAATCTATATTAGAGAATGATTTAGAAAATGACAGTGGTAAACTTTCCGGTACAAAGGTATATGTTGAATCAGAAGATAAGGTATATTTACTCACACCTAATAGTACGAATACATTACAGATTAGAGGTGTTGTAACAACAGATTGTTCTGTAAGAAACGGTAGAGGGGAAACACAAAATACACTTTTACCAGTTAAAAATGCAATGATATTTAAATGGAATCATGTTGCTGATAAGAATGTAAGAATTGATCCCAGTATCAGCAATGTTGTAGAATTTTTAGTATTGACTGAAACATATAATGACCAAGTACAAAGATACCTAAATGTTCCTGGAACTGCCTTCCCATTACCTCCAACAAGTAATGATCTTGCATTAGAATTTGCAGATCTAAATCAATTTAAAACAGCAAGTGATATACTAGTATATAAAAGCGGTAAATTTAAACTTTTATTTGGCAACGATGCAAGTCCGGAATTGAGGGCAAAATTCAGAGTAGTAAAATTAAACGAAAGATTTAGTGATAACGAAATTAAAACAAGAATTATTAGAGCATTTAATAGATATTTTGACCCAACAAATTGGAACTTTGGGGAAACATTTTATTTTACAGAATTAAGTTCTTTTATACACAGTCAATTAGGCAATAGTATAGGTAGTATAGTGATTTTACCTAAAAACACAAATGGAAAATTTGGTGATCTATTTTCAGTAAAAGCAGAATCAGATGAAATATTCTTAAGTACTGCAAGTGTATCTGATATAGAGGTAGTTAGTAAAATTACAGAACAAACATTAAAAACTAGATAATGGCAGATAAATTATATAAAAAGTTACCAGGCATATTGCAAACGGATGCTACAAAGAATTTCTTTGAAAGTACTGTTGAGCAACTCTTCAGTAAAGCAAATGTTGAAGTAATTAATGGTTATGTAGGGTTACAGAAGTCTGAAGACTTCGATGTAACATCTGAGTTTTTAAGAGAAAGCACAGCAACTAGACAGCATTATGCATTAAGTCCTGCTGTTAATACTTTAAATGCAAATACCAATGCCAGTGAAAATTTAATCTTTTATGATGAATTTTTAGATACTTTAAAAATTAGCGGAACTGGAACCAATAATCAAAATAGATTATTCAGTACAGATTATTCTTCTTTCCTTCCCCCTATAGATATTGATAAATTTGTAAATTATCAAGAGTACTATTGGAGTTATGATCAACTACCAGCAATAAGAATTTCTGGAACAGTAGATAATCCTATAGATATAGATGTTGATATTATTGGTAAGAAGTCATTCACATCAGCAAATGGAGTAACATTAAAATCAGGAATGAGAATTATTTTTGATGGTGGATATGTTATACCAGACACCAAAACTACAGCAGAATATTTTGTTGAAGGTGTAGGTGAATCTATAAGACTTATAGATACAAACGAAAATGTAGAAACACCTTTTAGTACAGCAACATTAACAGCCTGGGATAGTACAGCATTCACAAGCAATGACAGTAATGTGGCATACACAGCCGGTAACATATCCTCTGTAAGTGTTTTACATGGCGGCATTGGTTATATAAACCCTGTGGTAAATTTTATAGGTGCTAATACATCTGTTGCTTCTGCAACTGCAAATGTGGATAGCAATGGCACAATAACTGATGTTACTGTAACTAATACAGGTGCAAATTATAGTGCACCAATAAGCATACAAATATCCAGTGATTCCATTACAACAAGTTTAAATTCAGGAAATACCTTTGTAACATTTTTAAATGAAAGTATTTCACAAATTGCACCTTACAAAACAATTTCTGTAGATAGCACAAACGATGTTTTTGCTGGACAACAATTTAGCCTTAATGGCGAAACAAGAACTATAGAAACTGTTAATAATGCTAGTATTATTGCTATAGAAAACATAACAAATCAATATGATTCCAGCAGAACTCCAGGTAGTTACATAGTAAATGGCACCGGCGGTTCAGGGTCTGGACAAGAATTTATTGTAGATGTTGTTGGGCCTAATGCAGACGGTATTGTTGAAGTCGGAAATATCACATTAAGCAACACTTCCTTAACCGGTACTTATCCAATAGATTTTAGGTCTGCTAATAGTTTTATAGCAGGTAATATAACAACATCAGGCACTGGAGCAAATGCATATTTGTCCGTAACTTTGGACGGCAGTGGCGGTGCAGATATTGAGATTGTTAAGGGCGGAGATGGTTTTGTAGAAAATGATACTATTACTATAAGTGATAATATTTTAGGTGGCGACGGTTCAGGTAATTTAGAGCTCGTTGTAACAGATGCCGTTACTGTAGGCGATACATTTATTTCACTTAGCAAGAACGGAAGCGGTTTTATTGTTGGTGAAACAATAACTATATCAGACAGTGATTTAGGCGGCGGCGGCGCAAACAACATTACTTTTGATATTGCAAGAATAGGTGATACTCTCACTATAGACGAAGAAATATATTTAGACGGCACAAGTAACGGGAATATACAATTCATTGCTAACGGATTCCAAGCAAGTATACAAACAAGTATGTTTACACTTACATCTGATGCAAATGGTTCTGTAATTACCGGTGTTTCCTCTATGGCACTTGCCGGAGTTAATCCAACAACAGGAGAATTTTATCTTAGTGGTAGTCCAGATTTTGGAGAGAATTTCGGTTGGGACATAGATACAGATAGTAGCCTGCCTGGTGGCGACGCGGAAGGCGATATTCCATGGGGAGGTAGAACAACTCAAGATAATCCAGATTATAATGTAGTAGGAAGAGGGGCATCTAATAAAAATATCTGGAGTAGGGTAAACTTCTGGCATCATGCAGATAACTTTAAAGAAGCAGGAGTTGATTTACCTGGTGCAGAATATAGAGCTAAAAGACCAATTATAGAATTTGATTATTCACTGGAAATGTTTAATACAGGAAACCTATCAGTTGGTGTCGTAAATATTGTAAGTAACGAATTTAATAAAGATGATATAGACGGAACCATATCATCCGATACTGTTGATAATAGTCCATTAAGTATTGGTTCAACTATTATTTTCCCTAACGACGAAGACAACAAAAAGTACATATTTAAAATTGCCCATGTAGGCGGAAATATCAGTTTATCAAAAATAGGCGACCCTATAAGTAATCCTGCAGATACAGAAGAAGGAGATGTAGGATTTATTCCTTTTGAATTTAAAGAAGGAATGCAAGTCAGTATAAAATCAGGCGCTTTGGGTAGAGGATTAGAATATCACTTTAAAGACAATAACTTAATTTTAGCACAGTCTAAATTAAAATTACATCAGGCGCCTTTATTTAATTTATATAATGATGAAGGAAAATATTTAGGTGACGAGCTTTTATTTAAAGACAATACCTTTATTGGCTCTAAGATTTTTAATTACAAAGTCGGCACAGGCACAGATGATAGTGTTTTAAATTTCCCATTGTCATATAAACCTTTTACGAACTCTGCAGAAATAGAATTTCAAAACTTTTTAGAAACAGATAGAACAAATTATATTCCAGTAGGCTCAACATCAGAAACAGAAATTTTAGGTTACTATTATTTTAAATCTCAAAACGGGTACAGTAATAACTGGAAGATGTCTGATTCTAAATCTATGCAAGATATTAAAACTTTTTATCATATAAACACTTTTAATATAAAGGATAAAAATACAAAATATTATATAGGATGTGAACCTAATATAAATTCTAATAAGTCTAGTGGGTATGACATAACCGTATTAAAAAATGGTAGTGAAATAAAAGATTACACTTACGTTGGAAAAGGATTTATAGAATTTAATACTTTCAATTTTATTGCAAAAGATATTATAGAAATAATTGCTAAATCAGATTCTGGATTATTAAATGAAAGATCTATAAGTAAGTATACCATACCTTTAAACTGGTCTAGAAATCCGGATAAAGAAAATATAACATTTATTTCAGAACCAGAGTATTTAGGTCATTTTACCAATTTAATCAAAGGGCAAGAAAATTTTACTGGTAAAGAATTAGAAGCAAATAATTTTAAAGATACAGCAAAAAATTCTAAATTTGCTACAGACATAGTAAATGTTGAAGAGGATTTAAGATTAGGAGCATTTTTATTAGATGATCAACCACATAACTTATTAGAAGCAATAAGATTTAGTGAAAGAGAATACACTAAGTACAAAAATAGATTAAGATCTGAAGTAACAAAATATTATAATTCTTTTGATGTAAATGAATTTACAAATGAATATATACTTAATCAAGTTTTAAGAAATGTATTATCTCTTAATGTAGGTAATAATACTTTTCAACAAACATACATAGTTCCCTTTGGAGATAATTATATAGAAGAATCATTTATAATAAATGATGTATCTCTTAGATCCTTCACAATGACTGCCTATGAGGATTTAAAAAAATTAGAAAACAGTTTATTGGTCTATAAGGCCAGAGGCAATACACATACTCTTTTAACAATAAATGAAGAATTCACTCTAGATTCTTATAACCCTATTAAAATTACATTAAACGCCAATTTAGATATTGAATTGGGTGATATTATATATTTAAAACTTTATAATAAAGATAGAGATAGTGCCCAATGCCCACCTACACCAAGTGCAATGGGTCTTTATCCTCTTACATTACCAGTAATAGAAAAGGATTATTCTTTTAAAGAAGAAATTAGTGTGCTAGTAGGACACGATGGTTCAAGAAGCACTCTATTTGGTGATGCCAGAGACGATATAATTTTAGAATTTGAAAAGCGAATTTATAACTCGGCAATTGAAGAACTAATTGATGCAAACAGTTTACCCTCATTAAATATTTTTAATGTAAGAGCCGGAGCATTTAGAAAAACAAATTTCAGTAATAGTGAGTGGTTTGATTTGTTATCAAATAATTTTTCTAATTGGGTTAAAGATAACAACGTTGATCCGGTAATAAATGAAACATATAATTCATCTGATAGTTGGACATGGAATTTTAGGGGTTCTCAAGATATACCTGGATACTGGAAGGGCTGGTATGAATACTATTACGATACAGTAAGACCTCATACTCACCCTTGGGAAATGTTAGGTTTTACAGAAAAACCAAGTTGGTGGGAAGATGAATATGGTACAGATTATACTTCCACAAACACAGCATTGTGGGACGATTTAGAATTAGGTATTATTAGAAAAGGCCCTAGAGCAAACTTTGTAGATAACTCTTATTTGGATTTACCAAACAACCCATGTGCTAGAATAGGATTACACGAAGTAATTCCTGTAGACGGTAATGGAAATCTAATATCACCTTATGATATTATATCAACAGGTAGCACTACATTAAAAACTGTATGGACAAATGCATTTGTTTCAAATACATTCCCAGGAAATACCTTTATAAACAATGATGGTAGTTTAAACAATGGTGTATCTGTATCTACAGATGCATCAAACATTTACATTTCTAGTAATGCATTAGTAAACCATGATATTAATCTTACTACAAATAATGTAGGACATAATGAATTAGAAGAACAAATTATTAGTTACAATGTTCCTTTTACATCGATATCAGGAATTAATTCAGTAACATCAAATCCAACAAGTATGCCAGAATATGCAATAGGGGTATTAGTAAACGGTCTCCCATTATACAATGTTGCATCAGAAAACAGTTTTGATAACGGTAACACTTGGCATTATAATAAATTATTATCTGAACACAGTGATTTAGAATTAGGCCATACTGATGAAAAAGGCCTTTTACATTATTATAAACCTAGTCCACAAATTCTAGGACTAGATGAATGGAGTACTGACGAGCATTCCCCTATAGTAGGCTGGAGTTTTGATGGTATTCCAATTTATGGACCTTATGGGTATACAGAATATGAAGCAAATGGCGACATAAAAGATAATACAATAACAAATATAAAGAGTTGCTTTAGATTGAGACTTGGAGACAGGATTTCAACTCCAAAAGGTTCTTATTCAGGTTACTTTGTAGAAGATTACGAATATGACAGTTCAAAAGAAGGTATACCAGGACATACCGGTAGCACAAGTTCAGGTTCATATGGAAAATACAATTTAAGATATGGTATTACGCCTGACTCCAATGGAACGCCTATACAGTTTTATGTTGCTACACAAGATGATAACGGTGAACCGATGTTCCCTTATGCTATAGGTGGCGGAACAAAAACACATTCAGGTGGAAACTTAGTATATGCTAATAAGTATTATGGAACACCTCAAGATATTGCTAATAATACATTATCAAAAGGTTACGAAAATACAAGTGCTTCTGAAATTGTAAGAACAATAAAGACTATAGATAAATCAAGTACAGACAAAATCAATGATTCATGGATGCTTGGTGACGGTGCTCCAGTAGAAAATGCATGGAAGTATAGTTCATCTTATCCATTCGCTATTACTACAGCATTATTACTTGCAAAACCAGGTAGATTTGCAACAGTATTTGCTGATCCTATTAATGTAGTAAGCACAAATATAGAAAAGAAAAGATTAATACATAAAAATACCAGAAGATCTTGGAATTTTAAAGATTCAACTGATTTTATAATACACGGTAGTAGAGATACTAACGGTAATTTCGTTTCAAATGTTGGTTATACACAATTTATAAAATCATATTTAAATTATCAAGGATTAGAAATACAAGATAATTTTATTACACCATTAAAAACTTTAAATATTAAATTAGCTCACAGAATGAGTGGATTTATTGATAAAGATACATCAACTATAAGAACTGATCAATATAGTATAACTGGTTCGGCAAGAACATTGATAATACCTTCAGAAAACATATCAATAAATGTTCACGACTCAGCATACAAATCAAGAAATTCCTATACAGGTGTAATTATAGAAAAAACAACTAATGGATATAAGGTACGTGGATACGATAGAAGTTTTAGTTACTTTACAATATTAGAAAGTGATAAAAATGGTAGAAAACAAAGTATAGAAAGAGGCGGAAAGCCGGCTGACTATGTAAATTGGTCAACTAATCAGTCATTTAATATTAATACCATTGTAAAATATTTAAATTCTTATTATATTGCTAAAGAAAAGATACCAGCAAGTTCAAGTTTTGATAAATCACTGTGGTCAAGGCTACCTTCACTACCACAAATCGGAGGTGCTAAAGGTGTCTATTACAATGATACAACAGGATTTACAAGACGTGTAAATTATGATACAGAATACACAAAAGTTGAAGATTTATTTGATTTTCTTGTAAGTTTAGGAAGATATCAAAAATCTTTAGGTTATTCTTTTGGAGAATATGATACAACTATTAATGATGTGAGAGATTGGGCATATGCGGCGGAACAATTCTTGTTTTGGACAACAGGCGGCTGGGAAATAGGTAATACTTTAGAATTATCTCCTATGGCATCCAATGTGATATTTGAAAACAGTAATGAATTTGTCGCAAAAATTAATAAAACTGATAAAAACCAGTTTACTTTGTTAGATCAAGACGGAATATCTATATCTCCAGAAGAATGTAGTATTTTAAGAGAAAATAATAGAATAGAAATTACTCCACCACAGGGTAGACAAATTTATAGTGCTGTATTATTCACAAAACAAATAGAACATGCTCTTATTCTTGATAATTTAACAGATTTCAATGATACCATTTACAATCCTTTACTAAACCAACGACAGGATAGGATTTTTATTAAAGGTAAAAGAACATTAGGTTGGACAGGTCGTTTCAGTAGTGAAGGATACATTATAGACAATGATGAATTACAACCTAATTTAGATAATGCTACAAGCACAATGGGAGACTACCATACATTAGGGTTTATACCTGTAGACAAAGACGTTTATGTGGCATCCAGAAGCCTTTTTGGATTTGAAGAAAGATCTTACCTAACAGATTTAGATATTTTAGATGACGATCAATTTGAATTCTATAAAGGTATGCTACAAAGCAAAGGAACAGAACAAAGTTTATCACAAATAGGAAGAAGTAGCTCTATTGTACAAGGTAATATTACAGTTTACAGCGAATGGGCCTTAAAAACAGGTGAATTTGGTGATACAGATAACGAACAAAGTTTAGAATTAAAAATAGACAAGCACGAAATAGTTCAAGACCCACAATTATTTAAATTAGAATTTCCTGAAGACGTTACCGGTATAATTAAAGATATTGTAATCACAGAAAACAAACACAAGTATTTTACAGTACCTTCTTTGGAAATATCTGCTCCAACTAAAGAACCCAAAGAACAGGCAACTGGATTAGTTACTTTAGATAGTGACGGACTTATATCAAGTGCAACAATCACAAATCAAGGTAGTGGATACGAATCTCAAAACGCAGTTGCAAAAGTCTTAGCAGGAAATATTAATATATCAGATACTTCTACTACATTTAATGTTGTAATTGCACAAAGTTCTGCATTATTTGGTAATGCTAACGTAGTAGGCATATCAGATATAGAAATTACAGACCATTTTGGTAATGGATTAGCAACAAACATAGATTTAAGTTCAGCAAACACAGTGATAGACGTTGTATCAGCAATTAATTCTAATAGCATAACAAATGCTAATGTTGTAGCAAGTTCAGTGGAATCATTTGATGCAAACAGCAATACAAACTTTTATGTATTACAGATAACTGGTAATGATTTTACATTAGGCGGTTCAGGGTTAGCAAATCTTAATATTTCTGCAGATAGATATCAACCTAAACAAAGATATGCTATAGATATCGCTGGAAATACTTCAGCAGGAACAGGAGCAACAGTTAAATCAGATATATTGGTATATGTTGATAACACTTTGGTTAGCGATACAAATTACGACTATGATGCAGGTGATAGATGGCAATTCACAACATCATCTATAATTACATCTGGAAATTATGTACAAAATATATTAAATCCAGGTTCTGAAAATAGTAGTTCTGCATTTGCATCTGAAAATATTGTACAAGTAGATGGAAAATATCCTTTTGTAGATGTTTATGTAAATGGCACCAAATTAATTAATGATACAAATCAAACACAATACACAGTTGCCAATACTACAGCAATCACTTTCCCTGATGTTACAAATTTACCAGGTGGAAAACTTGATACAAACGCAAATGTTTATATTGTGGAACGTGCAACTATAGATTTTGTTGATGCTTATCAGGGAGACATACCAGGAAAAACTTTACAAATAAAAGTACAAACAAATGATGGTATTGCCTTTACATATGGTGAGAAAAAATTATATACTATAACACCAGATATAGAAAACGACGAAATTATTACTATAGATATAGACGATAACGAAAGATTCCTTAAGAAACCAACAGGTGCTAGAAACAATAAATTATGGCCTACTACAGATAAAGTAAATTATTCAGGTGTAACAGATTCTGATTATAGAACTTTACCAAATGCAGGTTACGTTTTAAGGAATAATGTAGATTATCAGGCATATGGTGTTACAGATATAGCAGATCTTTTTGATGTAGATAGATTATATAAACCAAGTAAAGACAATTTAATACATGTGGCATCAAGTGAGAACAAAGACTGGAACGTTTATAAATTAAGACAGCCAGCCAATAGCCAAATATCTTTTGTAGAACAAGAGTCCATAGATGATACAGCATATCTATATTCTACATCTAATTTATTTGATTATATAGACAGTAATCAATTGCAACAAAACGATTTATCAAGGTATTTAGATTATACATTAGTACTTAAAAAGGCAAGTATTACAGATAATTTAGTGATTTGGACAAACCAAGAAATAGTTGATAAAAAATCTGCAATGATTAGAGATTTTGGTGCAGTATCAATGTTGCAAACAGATGTTGCGAACGTAACTCCTATTGATACATATGAGATAACAAATATTCAACCTGCTTTTTCACAAGTAATTGAAGGGACAGCAACAGTAGGTGCAAACAGCACGGTTACAATCAGTTATAATCAGGGTGCACCTAAAAACGGAGACACAGTACGAATAGTTGATATTGCTGACAACAATCAAACATATAGTGCAAGTAATATAGCTCACAAAGATTACGGTAATGCAAATTTATCACCGGCACCCGGAGCAGTCTATAATAGTTATATAGAGGTAACAACAAATGCGGCAAATGTTGCTAACATTGTGCCTAATGTGACGCCTATTGTTTTAACATTTACAGCAAGTGATTATGATGGTATAGAAGTTGAAGACGTTTTAGAAGAAGTATTTGTTGCGAGTAATGTAAATTATGCAACAGGCGTATTTGAAATTTACAGTGATTCTGCTGTGTTCCAATCCTATTTTGGAAATGTTGTTCATGATTCCAATATAGCAAATATAACCAGTAATATAACAAATATAAGTTATTCAATAGATGTTAAGAGTAACATTCATAATCAACAGTATACAATAAGTAATGTAAATCCAAATACAAGTACATTTACAATTACTGATGCAAATGTAACGGCAAATGTTTCACCAGTTATGGTTGAATATTTCAATAAATGTGAACTTACCGTATTGCCTATTATTGCAAATACAACATCATATATGCACAATTTAGTTGCAGGAGATGTAATTAAAGTATTCTCACAAAATATCAGAGGGTACTATAACGTTCAAGATGCAACAGAAGAAACTATTATTATTAATGCACCTTATGATTCAAATATTGCAACAACAGGAAAAATTGTTACAAGAGGTGTAGATATACAAACAACCGAAAATCATAATTTAGATAAAAAGTATAAAGGCAAACGTGTTATGATACACAATGCTGATAATAGATATTATAACCAGTTGTACAGAGTATTCAATGTTATTAATGACAATACAATAAGAAACACAGAAATATTTGCATACGAGCCAGGAAGAACCGAATTAGCAAATGCAATACTTACAACATTAGATCACGATGTTGTTAAGTTAAATAATACATCTATTAAAATAGACAACATATCCAGTGTTCCTGCTATTGCTGACAGTATAAACAGAACGCAGGCTATTAAACGTGGGTTTACAACCAGTGATACATTTGGATTAAGTTTCCCAATGCTTACAAATGGTATAAACAATCTAGGATTTAAACCTTTAGATTTTGCAGGTAGTATACCATATGTCACAAAATTTGATAGAGAGGCATTAGAAAATTTAACCATAGCAGGTGGGTTACCCATAGCAAAAAATTTACCAACTGGATTTACTAAAGATAAAATAAAAGGAAATGAATTAGAGCCTAAGTATATAGAAGCAATGTCTAATAGAGATGGAGTTCCTAATCCGATGACTTTTATAGAACCAATCGGGCAAGGTTCTAACTTACCATACAATCAACCAGTACAGAGTCCTATCAACAAAACTATTGATCCTTATGTAGCACCAATTGATTATGGAGAGCCTAAGGATACAATTACAGAAGTTCCTGTTGTGAGAATAACAAGTAAAGGTGCTTCAAGACTAAAAGGTGTAGATAAAAATCCTAGATTAGGTAACAGGGAATCAGTTGTTTTGACAGCAAGTGTATTAGATACAGCACCAAAGAAAAAATGTGGTCCTGAGTGTTCAACAACAAGATACAGAGGAACAAGAAAAGAAGATATTAAAAATCCAGTAACATGCTATACTGGTGTTAATCTTACAAACTGGTCAGTGAACGGAACAGGTAAAGACGAAAGAAAATGGCAGTCACAATACAGTGGATTTTATACCCCAACTAATTCTGCAGGTGGTAGTCATGGTAGTATTGGTTTCCAGAAACTTGGTATTGCTGGTGCAAAAACATGGAGTGATAACGGTTCTACAGAAAGTATCACAATGTCATTTACAAGTCAGACAAAAGGCACAATATACATACATGTATATCAAATAGGTAAAGGAAGTTACGATACAACAAGAATAAGTGTTTCAGGAGGTTCACCTGATTTTAGCACTTTACCAGGTTATTATATTGGTAAGACTGAAAGAGCAGGTAGTGTATCACGAAATATAATTAGACTTGATTTAGAAGAAGGCGACAATATCACAATAACTGGAACTGTTAAGGGAGGTAGTAATCACTGGCATGCATTAGAATTCCATTTATCCGCTCAAGAAGCCTCATTTAATACTTGTAGTCTTCCTCAAACAGACAATTCTGAAGAAGACTCTGGAACAGCAAATGCCCCATCTACTGGAACAGATACAGATAGAAAAATATTTGCTTATCATTATAAGGGTACTAGTATAGGATTCCCCTGGTGGTCTCAAGAAGAAAAAAGAAATCATTTTTATTCAGTTTCAAATGGCGGACTAGGCACATTGTTATTTGAACACTGGGGCATAGCAGATGCCATAAATATTTTCCAAGGTAAAGACAAAGAAAGTTGTAGTAAGTTAATCGGGCAATCTAATTTAGATCAATTAAGAAAATTAACAAGTGAAGAAAAAGATCTACTTATGCATGGGGAATTATGGGGGACAAGTGGTACCAAAAATTTTGCTAAGACTCCATTTACAGGCGGTTTTAAACCTGAAAGTAAAATCACAAATAAAAGATACGGAGTAAGAGGTTCAGGTGCTTTAGACTTTAATATAAATGAAGAAGACGGAAAATTCTTGAGGATAGAAGTATACGGAAAAAGCACTTATCATCATGCATTACAACTACCAAATGTAATTCCAGATATAGAAAATCCAGGAGTAGATCCTAATCCAGTTGTAGGCTGTGGGGAGGAAACACCAATACCTGAAGATGCTAATTCAAGTGTTGTTGCAACACCTTCTGCAGGTGCTAAGACATCGATTATTACTCCTGTGGGCAACCCAACAACCAAGAAACAATCAGGCGGTAATAGAAGAAGAGGCGGTGGCGGCGGACACACCAGATACGATCAGACTGCATATAAGTATCATCATAACTTTGCAGGCTTTAACAGGCCGTCTATGGCAGGATTTAGTTTTATACCAAGTATATTTAGAAAATCTGTAAAACTCACGTATGCACCAGACTATGGTGTTCCAGTTTCACTTGCTAGTGGTAGGTATGTAAATAATAATGTACAAAAAATCAGCGGTGGTTTCATATTACCATTAGCAAAAAGATTGACATCTAATATTCCTTTAGATAGTGCACCATTAAGATCCTTAGACTCAAAAGAATTACCATTCTATAACATTTTAGATGCAAATCAAAGATCATTTGAAAGAGGCGGTATTTTCTATAACTTTGATCCTAGAAAAATTAGTTCAAGTATTAAATTATCTGATGGCACATTCGTAGATGTTTCTACAGGAACAACAATTACAGCAGGTGAAGACGGACAACTATTAGGATTAAATCTTGGTGAAACATTTAATTATGATAATCCATATGATGGTTCTAATCCATTTGGTCCACCGTCAGAAGACCCAGTTGACGTAATACCACCAGAAGAAATTTCTGAAGGTCCTGTACAACCTGATGAGTACAACGAAAATATGATTATTACTATTACACCTACAGACGGTGACAATAATCCTGCAGGGCCCGAAGTTCCGGTGCCAATTTTTAGACCTACACCAGGATATACAATTGATTTAAATGGTATTAATTTGAATCCAGAAGATGATTTCTTTATTAATGGAACTAGAATTGCTCCAAAAGGAAACAGTCAAGCAGATATTTTAAAATCTATAAATTGTGTAGCCGTAACAGGATTTGAAGCAAAACCTATAGGCAAAGATAAAATAAGGATCAGTAGTTGTACCAATGCTCCACTTACAGTAAAAGAAGGTTGCTCAGGTGGTGTATACAAAGAAGTACTTGACTTCCATATTGTTAAATCATTTGTTAATTCTGAAGTAAGTAATACATCAGTACTAGCACCTGGTACAATATCTGGTAATACTAATCCTGTAAATAATTACACACACTTAGATACTGATGGTGGTGTTATTGGAACATCCACATCAACAACATCAGGTGCAACAGGACAAGGTTATGTATTATCAAGTAAATCAGTAACCACAGGTGGTGACGGATATAGTGTTGGTGACAGACTTAGATTAATAGGTGGTACACCTATTACAGATCCGTTTGCAGGAATCAAAGAAATCTGTATTCCATTTGCAGGTGCCGGTTATAGTGCACCAGAAAATATTGTAATTACAATTGGAGATGGTACAACCCCAGGTAGAAATGCCACAGTTAAGGGTGTTGTATTTGATAAAAATAATGGTATTAAAAATGTACTTATAGATAATCCAGGAAGTGAATACGATGCAAATAGACCCCCAGTAGTAAATATAATTGATACAGGTTCTGCACAATCACCTATAGTATGGGCAAGTAATATTTCAGTATCAACTAATGATTTAATTCAATACAACGTAAAGGGTGTAGAGTTTATTACAAATATTAGCTCAGCAGATGCCGACAGAACACCAGGAACATACGATGTTGATACTTACAATTACAGTTTACAAGGTGGTAGAAAAGCAGAGTTTAGGATTACTATAGATGAAACAGGCGCCGCAACAGTAGATATTTTAGCACCTGGAATAGATTTCCCTCAAATTGCAGGTGGTACGTTTACTATTGATGCCGGCGATATAGGCGGCACAGGAAGTGATTTAACTTTTGATCTCTTTAGTGTAGGAACTGTAGACATAAAATATTATCAAGCATACGGTAATTTTACAACCGGTAATACATTTGATACAAATAATTTAAGAGAAAGAAACTCTTGGACTGCGCCTGTTCCTGCTAAATTAGAAGCAGTAGTGGCAGAAAACGGAAGAATACCTCGTGTTGCTAAATTTGAAGTAACAAGTACAGACTACTTAGGAGGTATAACATCTCTAAGAATAATAGACAGAGGTATATACAAAGTCTTCCCAAGTGACTTAACAAATGGTTTACCTATAGAATACGATCACGTTAATTTAGGTGATGAAACCGGTACTGACGATGACGGAAACTTTACACAAGGTTCAGGTTTAGGTGAATTTGATCCTCAAACATTAATAGCTCTGGAATCACCTGGAGCATACGATCCTATATTAGGATTGACCGGAGGTGGTAGAGGTGCCAAAGTATTCTTAACTTCAAGAGAAATTCCAGACTGTAGTCAGAAAGGTGGAATGAAAGATGCTCTAGGCTTACCAGACTTAATAAACGATCTTAATCCTTTAGACGACTTAGCAAGTGCTATACAAGGAGCAATAGGCGATTACGGTTACGATCCAGATGATTTAAACGTTGACGTTGATGATATAAATGATTATATAGGCAGACTGAAAATAAATGCACCTGGTTTCGAAGGCATTAATATAGATGAGTTGACACCAGGATTATTAACAAAATTAGGTATACCGCCTGGAGATTATAATGTTGCATCACTTTGTATACAAGCAGTTGTAGAAACATCTGAAGCAGACGACAATCCGGTTGTAATTGATAAATTAACAGAATTTGCAGATAACTTAGGTTTAGGAATCAGTAAAGAAGGACCTGTAGAAGTGTTAAAACTACTTTGTGTTGACACTATAGGTACAGGCCCAGGCTCACAGACACCTGGTCTTACAGATGACAATAATGTTAATATACCGGGTGCTTCATCTAATATAAATGGTGACGGTTCAAACGGGCAAGACAGAAATAGTATTTTTGGAGACGGTAAAGTTACATTTGCAAAAGACTTATATCAATATGAATTAAGAACAGTAACAGGTAAACCTGTAAATTTATTAGGTTCCGAAATAAGTCAGGAAACTGAAGTATTATATTTAGAAAGTCAAAGATACGATACAGAAACTGCATTAGTTTCTGCAAATAATATAAACATTTCTAACAATATAAACACATTTGGTAATGTATGGATAGACGACTATCAAGGAAATGGTTGGGCATATTTAGAAAACGGCGATATAATTCTACAACAAGAAGATATGGTTGATCCTAAATTTATAAACAACTCATTATTATATGATTCAGAAACAGGAAATAAAAAATATGACTTAGATCTGTGGGACCCATTTAAAGGTGTATTACCGGGCTTTATAGATAAAGAAATTGATTTTATAAGTGAAAATGATCCTGTAGTTTATACATCTTCCAGAAGTAAATTTGATGACAATTATGTTGGTAAGGTCTGGTGGGATACAAGTACACTAAGATATAATTGGTACGAACAAGGTACTAATAGACAAAGGTGGCTAAATTGGGGTAGCACGTTTCCTGGTAGTGTTATATCATTATATGAATGGGTTAAGAGTGATGTACCACCAACAGGCTTTGCTGGAGAAGGAACACCTAAATCTACAGACGGTTATATAGAAAGAAAAGAAAGAAACCCTGTAACAAATATTCTACAACCTGTATATTACTACTGGGTAAGAAATTTAAAAGTTTTAAGTGATGAAGTTGCAAATAGATTAGGAAGAAATTACGATACATACACTCTAGCAACATATATTTCAGACCCAATAAATTACGGTTTAAATTTAATTAGTTTTATAAGTGATAATTCATTTGTTGCAAGTAACTTGTCACAAATAATAGATGATGAAGGAGATCATTTACAGATTAATTTCAGTAGAAGTTTAAATAACGATGGTAAAAAACATGCCTCATGGGCATTAACTAGAGAAGGCGACAATAATAGTATTATACCAGAAGATCACAGTAGAAAATTAATAGATAGTATTTGTGAAAAAGATTCTGCAGGAAATATTGTACCGGACCCATTATTAAGTAAAGTACAAAAATATGGTATAAACTTTAGACCAAGACAAACAATGTTTAAAAATGCTAAGGAAAGCAGAAGAGAACTTGTAAAATATTTAAACAATCTATTTGCTGGATTGAAATTAAATACAGAATATTCGAATTGGGATTCAACATTACCTGTAGAAAGAAAATATATTAAAACTGTTGATTGGTTTGAAACTAAAGGACGAGATAATGTTTCTAAACAACCTATTTATTTCGATGAAACATTTAAACCAATTTACAAAGTTAATAGTACAGCAGAACTCTTTACATTAAATAATATAGATGACGGTACAGTTGTTCAAGTACAAGGTAGTGCTTCTGAAAGAGCAAAATTATACATTTACGATGGCATTAGTAAGACATTTGGATTAATATCAATAAAAGCAGAAACAATACAAATAGATTCTTCTGCATATACCGATGATATAAACGACCAATTAGCAAATGAGTTACGTTTATTATTGCAATTATTAAAAGACAATGTTTTAAAAGAAAAAGTTATTTGGAATAATTTATTCTTTACAATGTTAAACTATGCAATGGTAGAACAACCACAACTTGATTGGGCATTTAAAACAAGTTATGTATATGTCGAAAAAGAAGAAGAAGACCTTAAAGAATTTAAAGGATTTAAACCTGATAACTTTGAAAAAGTTATAGAATATATGAATGAGGTAAAACCGTTTACAGCAAAAATCAGAGAATATAAAGACGGCAAGTCTACACCAATAGAATATATTAAAGATCAAATGATAAGTGATTTTGATAAACCGCCTTATGTAGATTTTGTAAATGGAACTGTAAGAATTTTAGATGAAAATAATGCAGACGATGTAACAATTTTAAGTACAGATACACAATATACAAAATACAATTCAATTTCTAATAAAGGCAGTAGCCCGATTAGACAAGGCAATACGACTATTGTATTTGATAGAACAAACTGGAAACCCACACAATTTGAGTGGCAACCCTCAGTAGAATCCGCCAATTTAAGCATTGCCAAAAACTTAGCATGGTTGAGTTCAAGTTCAAATACAATAGTTTCAGCCAACACAAATGTAAGGGCAGTTGATAGATTATTTAAATATGATAGTGGTATACAATCATCATTTAGTACAGGAATGCAAAATTATTTAACAACAGAGTTAAGTTATTCTAGTGATGACGCAAGTAATATTGCAAATATAAATTTACAAAATAATATATTTAATGCTATAGAAACAGGATATCTTGATAGTACATTATCAGATCTTAAACTTAAAGTTGGAGGCAATTTTAAAGGTGAAATATTAGATGCAAATGTATTTACAAAGGTAGTTCCTGGCTCCGATGGCACCTCAGATTTGCAGACAACTTTTGCATATGATACATTAACATATGATTCTGATAGTTTAGATATAAATGCTGATGTTGTAAATTACTCAGGAACTTTCGATGATAGTGAAGTAGATTTCAGAAGATTTGATGCTACATATCAAGGTTTTGACGGCGTGACATTTAATAAAATGTTATATGGTGAAGAAAGACCGGAAGAATTGATTTCAATAGACCCACTAGAGAATTTTATAATTACAGTTACAACAAGTGGGTATGAAAACGGTGATGCAACTGGTAATCTAATTACTGCAAATGCAAGTACAGTAATATATAGAACACACAAAGACATGTTTGGTGGCGCAGAATTTATTAGAGTTAATTTATCAAATGCTACTACTTTATCAGCAAATGTTGATGTAAAAGATGATGTTATAAGTGTTGTTGATGCTTCGATATTACCAAAACCTAGAGAAAATACACCAGGTGTTATTTGGATTGAATCAGAAAGAATTGAATACAAATCTAGAGATACTGTTAATAATATAATAACTGAATTGACGAGAGGAACAAGAGGAACTACACCACAAAGTTGGATCATAACAGATGAGTCTGGTGCAAGTATTACAAGAAACGTATATGATGGTAGCGAAGATCAAACATTTACAAATTTAGTACAAGAACCAGAAAAAGGAATATGGTTAGACAGTGGTGCAATAAGTTTATCTGATAAGGCAAATTCAGACATAGGAAATATATCAAGCATCATGAACTTCCTTCACAATAATTAATAATATGTTTTTTGAAATATGATAAATAGTTACATGGAACACAAGATGAAAGAAAATAACGAACAAAACGTAGATACAAGCCATACTATAGATAATGCCGGTATCAACGTAAGTGGTCACATCTTAATCAGAGACAAAGACACAGGCGAAGAATTAATAAACAAGAGAAATGCTATCCATTATGGAAATATGGCATTTATTGTAGCACAGGCATTAAATGGGTTTAATACAGAAAATGCATTTATAGATAGAATTGCATTTGGTAATGGTGCTACTAGTGTTGATACCTCTGGTAAAGTAATTTATAAGTCACCTAAGGTAAGTGAATCGTATGAGAATTCTGCTTCATTATATAGTAGAACATACTCTAAAAGATTAAATCCTGCGACTTCGGATACATTCATAGAAACTATTAGTGGTGCAAGTTATACTGATATAAAGATAAGTTGTACACTTGGTTATAATGAACCCAGTGATGCAGAAAATTTTGATTCTTCAGCAAATAATGAAGGTGACTATGTGTTTGACGAACTTGGTCTATTTACATTTCCAACAGATGGTTCTGATATAGATACTAGTACCATGCTTACACATGTAATCTTTCATCCAGTGCAAAAGAGTCAAAATAGAAAAATCGAAGTTGTATATACAGTAAGAGTACAACTGAGCTAATGGGGTAAACGATGGCATATACAATTACAAATTCAGATAGTAGTGTTACAATAACAGTTCAGGACACAACTGTCGATACAACCTATGCCTTAAAATTAATAGGTAGAAATGTATCAGGATACGGTCAGTACTTTGTAGAGAATACAGTACGACAATTAGAAAATTTTGCAAGTACAGTTCAACCATCCGGTATAAAATTAGAAGGACAAATTTGGTACGACAAGGGTGAAAAAATTCTAAAAGTTTGGACTGGAACTAACTGGAAAAGAGCAACAAATATTGTAATTGGTACATCTGAACCTACAAATTCTGTAGCAGGTGACGCCTGGTATAGAACAGATAACAAAAAATTATATATTTACGATGGTTCAAATTTTGCTTTATCAGGTTATGCAGGTGAAATATCAGATGCATATAAAAACGATTCCACAGTAGGAAATCCAAATAATTACGGTACAAAATTAAGAAACATCTATCTAACAGATAGTACAGGTAAAGCGAAACCAGTCTTAGCATTAACAATGGTTAACGATGGTTCTTTAAATGCTGGTACAACTGTAACGCCAGATGGTAAAGAAACTATAATGGCAATATTCAGTGATCATCCGGAGTTTACTGCTAAAAACGATAACAGTATTTCAGAAGGGTCACAAATAAATTATTACAATGAGTTAGTAAATTCAAGTGGTATAGGTACTACTATTAAACCAGGTCTTAATTTAAGAAGTGAGTATGCAGATACGGCTGTTGCACTTTCAGAAAGAGCATACAGATCAGATGCTTCATATAAATTAAATCTGGGAACACCTGGTACAGATGCAGGTAATATTGATGCAAGTTGGGTAGCATACAACAGAGTTGACTTTATACCTAATACAACAAACAGCATTCAATTAGGTAACGATCAAAAACATTTTGCAGGATTATACACAAATTTAATAAGAATAGGTGAAGGCGGAACAGCGGCCATAGAAGCAAATGGTACTATAAGTATTGGTAACAGCAGTAGCAGAGTAAATAAAATATGGTCACAAGATTTAGATGTTAGCGGAGATATAACATTTGGGTCAGGTGTGCAAAATATAGGTGCAAGTGGCACTCCAGTAGAGAATTTTTATACTGCGAATGCTGTAGTTAGTTCTTCTTTTACTGTTGGTAGCGGAGGTTCAGCATATACATTACCTTCATCAGACGGAACAACAGACTATGCTTTAATAACAAATGGTTCAGGCACAGTAAGTTTTGGACCAGTACCATTGACAACAACACAAATGATTGCCGGTGCAGGTTTAACAGGTGGCGGTACTCTTGCAAGTGATAGAACATTTAATGTAGGCGCTGGTTCGTACATCACAGTAGCCGCAGATTCAGTAAGTGTTGACGGAACAGTACCAGCAACAGCAAGTAAAGTTGTTGTAAGGACAGGTTCAGGCGGAATTAATTCTGAAGGATTAGATGCAGGTGCTGGAACAATAGAAACAACAGGAACAGTAAGAGGTGGTACTGTAACGGACGGAACATTAAGTATTTCTTCTGGAAGTATTACATCAGGTGCAACTGCAACATTCTCAGGTAATGTTGACGCCGCAAACTTTAACGGTGTAGCATCGTCGGCCAAATATGCTGACTTGGCTGAGATATATGAGGCAGATGCAGACTACGAGCCTGGTACAGTTGTTAAAATAGGCGGAGAAAAAGAAATTACACAAACATCAAGTCATGCAGATTTAGAAGTATTTGGTGTTATCAGTACAGATCCTGCATATTTAATGAACAGTGATGCAAGTGGATTACCAGTAGCATTACAGGGTAGAGTACCAGTTAAAGTTGTAGGTAAAATTAAGAAAGGCGAAAGATTAGTAGCAAGTGACGAACCAGGATATGCTTGGGGACTAGGATCAGACGAGTATGACCCAAGATCAATTATTGGTAGAGCATTACAAGATAAAGAAGACGGCGGCTTGGGAATTATCGAAGCAGTCATAGGTATTAAATAGATAAATACACTATATATTTAGGAGATTTAGATGGCATCAGGATCAACAGTTTCACTAACAGGCGGAACTAATATGACGCAAGTTGTATCAGGTGACGTTATAGACGACGCAGATTTCAATAATGCTAGAACCAATGTAAATAACATGCTAGGCAATGCTCAGGATGTAACATTAGGCACATATACAGCATCATCAACATACGGTTACACCCAGGGTGGTGTAGGTGTAAATGCCGCTAGTGCAGGTGGATTGGTATACGCCGATAACGCCACAGGCGGTTTTAAAAGATTACAAGACGATGTACAGGCATTATGTGCATTCTTAGGCCAAACTGTTAGAAGTGGTGTTGGTAGTGATGTAACAAGTAGTACAACTATTACAGCATCTACATGGTCTAATTTAATGTTAAACATCAAAGATTGTTGGGATAACAGATTTTCACCAGCAAGTAGAACTCTATCAACAATAGGCACAGTAACTAGAACAAGTGCATGGAGTTCAACATTAACACAAGAAACAACATATACATTTGCTAATGAACAAACTGCTAGAGGTTATTTTAACGGTGGTGGAAGAATTGGTTTCAGTTCAAGTAGATCAGGCGGTAGTTCAACAACTCAAAATACTGACTGGACAAACTTATTAAGTGCGATGGGTTTTGTGTATATTACACATAATACGGCAGGTGGTGCTTCAGGTACTAATGCAGGTAAAGGATTTTACGAGTTAACTACATCATATCAAACACTATGGACAAAATACGGTTCAGGTGCTTATGCAAGTAACTTCTTTAGAATGGACGGTAAAGTTAATTCAACAACTAACCCAACAGTTGTAACACTTAAAGCAACATATAGTGATCCATATACAGCGGCGGCGGCCGCGGCGGCAGATGGTGCTGTGGGTCCTGACGGTGTACCAAGTACAGGTGACGATGCTTCAGGATACACAGACAGCATTGACGGAACACTAACACTTAATGCTAGAGCACAGGTACCAGATGCTAACGGTTCAGGATTTAGTTTTTCTGCTCCAACAGACAGTATGGGTGCTATAAGCGGTTCATAAAATTAACAATATACAAGAAAAGGGCTATTGCCCTTTTTTTGTGACTAAATATTAGCATGTTAAATTACAAAATTACAGAGTTCTATATAGAACACTTACAGGGAGTTTTGGACGACCTTGTGCGTAATAATTATAATGAAGGAATAATTGAATTTAAAAATAAAAAAGTATTAATTCTTTACTTGGAAGATCCTTTATTAGATAAAGCATTACAAACTTTTAAATTAATAAAAAAACATGATAATCTAGACGGTATAATATTATTTAATCCTTCAGAAGTAATAGACTTTGAAATAATAAAAGTATTTTATTTTTATTGTATAGATAATAAAATTAATCACATTGCTATACATGATCCTAGATTGAATGATGGTAATCAGATAAATTTTCCTTTTGCTGGAAGAAATGTATCCATGCCCGTAATACCAACAACAGTCCTAGGACTAATAATCAATACTAATATAAATCCAGATGTTATAGAAAATTTAGATCTATCTAATACAGACTGGGAGGGCATTAACAAAAAATTACAGGAAAATAAATTAAGACATGATAGATATTACTATTATACAAAAGATAACTTCAAATCCGGTAGCGAAAGAAATGTTTTATTCACTTGTTATAATAGGCAACCAAGAGTAAATAGAGTTTTATTAATAAATGAAATTTGCAAACAGGATTTGCATGAAAAAGGTGTTATAAGTTGTGGGTATCATGATGCAAAATTTAAATATTATAAAGATTTAGTAGAAGAAAAATATGTAGACTTATTCCCCATGCAATTAGAAGATAGTACGATATACACAAATCAAAGTATAAATGATGAAATATGTAACCAGTCTATAACTAATGAACAATTAAATTCTTTTATAAATGTTGTTTCAGAAAGTTCAAGTGATTGTAATATCTTACCTTTAGATAAGGACAGTTGGACAGCACCTTTTTTTACTGAAAAAACTGCAAAAGCATTTATTTGTCATAATATTCCATTATTCTATGCAACAAGATTTTATGTAAAGAAATTAAGAGATTTAAATTTTGATGTTTTTGATGATTTTATAGATCACAGTTATGATACTGAAATAAACCCAATTAGAAGAGTGGAAAAACTCACAAATGAATTAAAACGACTATGCTCTTTGCCTAAATCAGAACTCGTCGATATAGTAGACGGGTTAGAACACAGAATGAAAAGCAACATGTTAAATCTTATACATTATATGAATGATATAGATATAGACAAATCCAAAGAATTTTTAAAATTTTTTGAGGGCGTAGCAAAAAATAAATAGTTATATGGAACTATATTGGAAATTTGATATCCCTGCACAAAAATTGTCTGTAAATATAGATGACAATTTATCTTATCAGGCTCTTAAAGGCTGTCGTGAAGGAGTGATAAAAACTTATAACAGTAAGGAATCATTTATTTCTTATGAAGATTGGCAAACAGAAAAAGAATGGCTTTCTAAAAATTATTCTCATATTGTAGGTGAACTAAAGGAGCCAAGTTTAGAGGAAATGAATTCATATAGAGAAAGAATTTCTCACATAACAGATGATCCAGGTGAGCCCTCTCACGGAATATCTTTAGACGGCTGGGCATATGATCGAATGCAACGAAAATCTTTATGGTTGCAGAATGCTGAATGTTCTTTAATGGTAGAAATAGGCAGAATAGAAAATGTAGGTATTTTTGAAACACCAGACGGAACAAATGTTTATAAAAGACCGTGGTGTGAATACGAAAATACATATTATAATACTATGCCCTGTTGTGTCTTTCCGGACAATCCTGGATGGCAAAAATCCAGTATACAAGAATTAGAAAAATATGATTTAGATATTAATCATGACTGGGTTAAAAGTAATTTAAATAATGTACAAAAAGATTTATTGAATTCTTTATTTGTTTTACCAGCATAACTTTGTAGGTAAATATAGATATGAGTACACATTTGAATAAAGCTCTTGAGTTTGCAAATTATCGAGTCACATTAAATAATCAGCATTCGCAACTTAAAGCAAAAACACAAAGTTTGTTAAGTTATAGTATAAATGGCGGAACATTTACTATAGATATACCCCTTATCACATTTTGTAAACAACTATTAGATGACAAATATACTGATGTCATACTTTTAGATATTTACAATAATCCCATAAAAATAGATGTTAAAACGTTTTATGATGAAATTCATAGTAGATATTTTGAAGTAACAAACGATTACTATGCTGAATATGAAAAACTTCGCAAAGCAAGAAAAGTTCATAAGGTTTTAGGTCTAAATGAAAAAGGAGAATAGTAAAGGATTTTTAATGTTTGCTCATAATAATGAGGAAATAGACTATATGCAATTGGCTGTAATAAACTCTTTACTAATACAAAAGCATCTTAAAATAAAAAACATCACAGTTGTTACTGATCCTCACAGTTTAAAACATGCCGAAAAAACATTAGGCAAAAAACTTATTAAAAAAGCAATTAATAATTTAGTTGTTGTAGAAAAAGATAAAAAATTTAAAGCAAAAAATATTAGACTGTATAAAGATACAAGTCATACTGCTAAATCCTTACCTTTTTATAATGTAAATAGATGTGACGCATATGATATATCACCATATGACGAAACAATTCTTATTGATGTAGACTATCTTATATTAAGCGATGTTCTTAATCAATGTTGGGGACACAATAATGAGGTTATGATGAATTGGAAATTTCAGGACATAATGTATGAAAGAAAAGATCCTACATTAAATAGACTATACGATATGGGTATAACCATGTATTGGGCCACAGTGGTTTATTTTAGAAAAACAGATTATGTTAAGGATTTATTTGAGTGTGTAAAACATGTTAGAAATAATCAGCAATATTATAGAGATATTTATAAATGGCCCGGTAATCTATATAGAAATGACTTCAGTTTTAGTATTGCCGCTCATATGATGTCTGGCTTTGTGGATAAAGGTATACCACAACTACCAACTACATTATATAAAAGTTTTGATACTGATAATATTCACAAAGCAGTAGATGATGAGACTATAATTATGCTTTTAGAAAAGCCAAAGAGCCCGGGAGATTTTATGTTGACCAGATGGAAAGGTCTGGATTTGCATATAATGAATAAATGGGCTATAAATAGAGCAAGTAAGGAATTGTTAAGTTATGTCAGTGACTAAAATAAAATCTCCTTGTGTGGGCATTTGTAATTTAGATTTTTCTACACATACAGTTTGTCAAGGATGTGGGAGATCAGTAGATGATATAGCAAACTGGTCAGTATATACTGATGAAGAAAAAATATCAGCAATAGAATCAGCAACAGAAAGAATGAAAGAAATAAATGGGTAAAAAAAGACAACCAGAAATAGGAGACAAAATAGAACATTTTTGTCGTTTGAACGGAGCATTTCAAGGTGAAGTAATAGAAATACTTGGTATGCAGTTTGTTTATAAAACAGGCGATGGTCTCGAAAGGCATTGTCTGTTTAGAGAACAATGGAAATTTATAAATGAAAAATAGATATTATATATTAGCCGGTGTACTGTACACATTGTTTATAGGCTTTACTGCGAGTGCAATCCAGTACAGACTTTCAATGGAGGAAATTAAAGAACGGTATCAGACAGAATATTGTGAAGTTGTATATGAATACACAGGTGAAGTAGGCGGAGAAGATTGGGAAGAATTGATGACTCTTGCTATAGAAATGCAGGAAGAACGTGACGAGTTACAAGAAATAGTTGACGAAGGTATAGACAAGTACTACGAAGAAGAATTTGGCGAAAGCCGTAATCAAAGTGATGCTGATGCATACATAAGTTTATTTATGAATTTGACTGATCCTATTAATTGGGTATTCACATTGATAATTGCTACATTCATAGCAAGTTTTTATCTAGCATTTTATAGTTGTAAACTTGCTATAGAAAGACATTTTAGGAAAGAAGATGACTAAGAAATATATACACGTTAATCAACACAAGATTAGAAGTAATTTAAAACACGGCACTAACGAGCCTGTGATTACAATTAAAGAAGGACGTAATAACACATACTGCCACGAAGTAGAAGTCAAAGGTCCCAGCAAAGTAATTTACGGCGTAGACGGTGAAAAAATACTTGCCTGTGGTGCAAGAGTAGTAATAGAAACAGAGAGTGATATAGAAATAGTACGATGAGTAGAGGTTATATAGTAATCGCACAGAATAACGAAACGACTGATTATTTAGAGCAGGCGTATGCACTCGCACTCAATTTAAAACTAACACAGACGGTTGTAAGCAATCTAACAGTATGTGTAGACACTGATACTAAGAAACTTTTAACGGCAAAACACAAAAAAGTCTTTGATAATATCGTAGATATTCCTTGGCAAGATGATGCCGCAGATGCAGATTGGAAAATTAATAATAAATGGAAGTATTACTATATGACTCCGTACGATGAAACTGTAATACTAGACACAGATATGATATTCCCCACAGATGTAAGTTATTGGTGGGATATTATGTCACAACAGGACGTTTGGGCAACTACAAAAGTAAGAACTTATAGAGGAGAGGTTGTAACAAGTAATTTTTATAGAAAATATTTTGTAGCAAATAACCTACCTAATGTATATACAGCATTTTTTTACTTTAAAAAATCAGATCTAGCAAGTGAGTTATTTGCTATGATAGAAATAATTTTTCAACACTGGCAACGTATGTTTTACAAATATATGCCTAAAGGAAAACCAGATTGGTTGAGCGGTGATGTTGCATTCGCTCTAGCGATGCAAATATTAGGTATAGAGGCAGAATGTACAAGAGAAAATATAGACGAAGTACCAACATTTATACATATGAAAAGTCATGTGCAAAATATACCTGATACAAGAATAAGCGAATTATGGACTGAAACACTCCCTACTTATTATAACTCATATAAAAATTTTAAAATAGGTAACTTCCAGCAACAATATCCTTTTCATTATGTAGAAAAAAATTGGATGGATAAAAATAAAATTAAACAAATGGAAAAAGAATTACTAGCATAGGAGAATTTATGACAACATCATTAGCAGAAAAAAGACGTAAATTATTTTTGAAGGAAAAAGAAAAACATGAAGATGTAAATGCCCTTATAAGGAATAATATAGAAAAAGATGTAGATGTATATTTTAATGATAACGGAGATATTTTACAAATAGGCCATGGTAAAAGAAGAAAAAACAAAAAAGAATTAAAAATTACAATGAAGAGAGAACAAGTAAATATCTTAGAGGGGAAAAATTGGAACCTATATAAAATAGAAAAAGACCCTATAGAAGATAATGTTTTTTCTATTCAACTAAGACCAACAGAAAATTTATTTGTTAAAAGTGAAGAAGAGTTTTTGCAAAAAATAGAAACTGGAAACAAAAGAGATTCAGAAATAATTATCACTATAAAAGAATACTATGTAAGAATTGAGATGTCTAAAAAGGCTAAAAATATTTTTAAAGGCAAAGAAAACGTTTCCATAAAAGGTTCTAAAGTCTTAAAATTCTATTTTACAGCAGAAAATGATCCTCATTATATGATACATGGTATAAATGTTTTCTTAAAAGATTTAATAAAAGAAGAAGCAGTAGAGGTTAAAACACCTTTGGATGTTACTCACTGTGATGTGTATACCTATAAATTATTTGATAAATATGTGCGTACTTAAAAAATACACAGGACGACACATATGGCAAAAATTGATGTTACAGAACTAGATATATTCTATATTTCTTACGATGAACCTAATGCAGAAGAGCATTGGGCTGATTTATTAAACAAAGTACCGTGGGCAAAACGTGTTCATGGAGTTACAGGCTTTGACGCCGCTCATAAGGCATGTGCAGAACAATCTGAAACAGACCGTTTTATCACAGTAGATGGTGATAATATAGTTATGCCTGATTTCTTTGAGCAGGTATTGGATGTACCTGATACTGACCATGACGGTAATGACATCAGCCAAAGTATATTCAGTTGGAATGCTAAAAATATATTAAACGGTTTAGTATATGGTAATGGCGGACTTAAATGTTGGCCTAAGCAATATGCATTAGATATGAAAACACACGAAGATGCAGATGATGATGAAGGCATGGAATTTTGCTGGAAACTTAACTACATACAACTAAACGATACATTCTCAGAAGTACATCAGACTGCTTCTCCCTTCCAGGCATTTAGAGCAGGTTTTAGGGAAGGAGTAAAGATGAGCCTAGATCAAGGTTTAAGAGTTAGACCAGATGAATTTATACAAAAAATTTGGTATGGCAACTATAATAGATTGCAAACTTGGTGTAACATTGGCAGTGATGTTGAGAACGGACTATGGGCAATATATGGTGCAAGACTAGGATGTGATATGACGGTATTAAGTGATTGGGACACTAATCTTATTTCAGACTACGATTGGTTTAAAGATTTTTTTAAGAATGACATAATTCCTCGTTTCCCTGGTGATACTATTTGTAACAATACCAAAGTCTCTTACAACTCAGAAATGTTATATATTGCTATACAAGATTTAGGAGTAAAACTAAATGAAAACATAAATGAGATGATGCTATTTGATCCAAACGAACAAATGTGTAAATTTTTTAAAAAAACTTTTGTCAATCCTAGACGATGGGGTGTTATGATAAGAGAAAAACAAATACAAGATTTATTAGAAAAAGGATTAATTAAATGATTAAAAGATATGTATTAGGATTCGCTACAGCAATATTATTACTATTATTAAGTTTTAAAGTATCAGCACTTGATGTTGGTTTGGGTATAGAGGAAGATGACGGCGATATAGAAATTGATTTAAGTCTTGATTGGGCAAATGAAGTTGGCCCATGGCAATCAATTGTAGAATTCGATCATGTAACAGAAGAATCTCAAGGAGAAGAGAAAACAAATTTAACATATTTAAATTTAAAACAAAATTATCAGTATAGTGATAAAATATATGTTATAGGAATAGTGCAGTTCGATACAGATAAATTTAGGGAAGACTACAAAACAAGATCAGTAATTGGTGGTGGTATAGGTTATAAAATTTATAAATCAGATAGAATAAAAATTAGTAACGAATTTTCTGTTGCATATTTAGAAAGTGATATTACAGAAGAAATATATAGAAATAGTTTATGGGCATCTTTTAAACTTGCAGAAAAGATAAATGCATCTAATAAGTTTTTATATGAGTCTGGCGATGAGCCCTATAAAAGAAATGAATTTGAAATAGATTATCAACTAACAGAAAATATGTTTATTGGATTATCATGGAGGAAAATACAAGAAGGATTAAAAGACAGAGATACAAAATCTTTAACTTTCAAAATTAAATTTTAATGAGCATATATGATCAAGCCGCAGATAAGGCCAAAGAACAATTAGATGCCATAAGCGATACAATGTGTTACGCAAAATGGACACAGGTGTCTATGCATTTAACAAATGGCAAAACACATAGTTGCTATCATCCTCCTACACATGATATAGATGTAGAAGAACTAGAGAATAATCCTTCAGCATTACATAATACAGCAGAAAAGAAAGAACAACGTAGACAAATGTTAGCAGGTGAACGACCTGAAGGTTGTAGTTACTGTTGGCGTATAGAAGATGTAGGCGGTAGAAGTGATAGAGTTTATCGTAGTGGTGAATACTGGGCACAAAACGCCAGAGAAGAAATATCAGAAGCAGGTGCAGACGGAAATATAAATCCACGTTATGTAGAAGTAAACTTTAACCAAGCCTGTAATTTTAAATGCTCATATTGTTCTCCTCATTTAAGTAATAGTTGGGAAAAAGAGATTAAAGAATTTGGTGCATACAAGATAATAGATGGTGAGCATAACAATTTAGAAAGTTTAAGTAATCAGAGATTACTACCACAAAAATTAGCACAAGGGGAAAATCCATACGTTACAGCATTTTGGAAATGGTGGCCTGAATTATACAAAACATTAGAAGTATTTCGTATGACTGGGGGCGAGCCATTAATGGATAGTAATACATTTAAGGTTCTAGACTATGTGTATGAAAATCCAAATGCCTGGTTGGAGATGTCATTAACATCGAACATGGTACCACCTAAACCTATCTTAATGGATATGTTTATAGAGAAACTACAAAGATTAGAAGAGATACAAATTTGGGAAGATCCAGAAAAGTTTAATCCAAACTCTGGAAATAACTGGTATGTAGCACCAGCATGTAAGAACTTTGCCACGTTTGTAAGTGTAGATGGTTACGGTGTACAAGCAGAGTATATGCGTACAGGTATGGATTTTTCAGTGCTACAAAAAAATGTAAAACGTATATTATCAGAAACAGATAATAGTACTATAACATTTATTAATACGTTCAATGTGTTAAGTCTTACAAGTTTACGTGACTATTTACAATGGATATTAGACTTGCGAGATGAGTATGCTAAAGACAGACAAGGTATAAAATATATACCTATACCAGATAATGGTGATCATAAACATGATGATTATGAAATAAGACCCAAACAAAGAATATGGTTTGATATTCCTTTACTAAGAGCACCTTTATGGCAATGTATACAAATATTACCTGAGTACTATCAAAGTTATTTAGAAGAAGCAATAGCATTTATGGAAATGAATCAAGCAGATGAAGTAAATATAGACTATAGAGGATTTAAAGACTTTGAGATAGACAAAGTTAGACGTAATTTAGAATGGATGAAAGCAGGTTCTAAAATGGAAAAAGAAGAAGTTATCAAAGCAAGAGCAAATTTTTATAAATTTTTTACGCAACATGACGAAAGAAGAAGCACAGATTTTTTAAGCACATTTCCTGAAATGGAAGACTGGTGGCAAATTTGTAAAGAGGCAGAGGCAATGGTATGAATACAAAAGTAATAATTGACGCACTTAAAGAAGGAGTTGTAACAGTTGTATTCGAAAAAATAGATACAGGCGAAATAAGAACAATGCCTTGCACATTAAATAATAAAATATCAGGGACAAGTATGACAATAAAAGATTACAGTAGTCCTGATACTTTAGTAATGTATGGCTTAGATGTAAAAGCATGGAGAGATGTAAGGGTAGATACTATACAAGATTGGTATGAAGGATATCCAAAGGAGAAATAATGGGAAGAAGGCAAGGCGAAAGTCACAGAGAATATAAAGCAAGGATGATAGATCCTGTTTCAGAATCCTTTTGTGGTGCTAAGTGGTACAATGCTACCATATGGCTAGGACACGGCGGAACAACCAGTTGTCACCATCCACCTGCACACCAAATTGATTTAGAAGAGATTAAAACTAATCCTTCTGCGATTCATAACACACGTCATAAAAAGAAAATGCGTGATATGATGCAGAAAGGTGATAGACCTAAAGAGTGTGAGTACTGTTGGAAGATAGAAGACATGGAAAAAGACTCTGATGGTAATGAGCCTGTAAGTGATAGAGTTTACAAAACAGTTATATATGAAGATGAAGATTTACATACTGCGGCAACATTAGACCCGCAGTTTGATGTAAACTTAAAAACATTGGAAATAGCATTTAATAGAACTTGCCAATTAGCATGTAGTTATTGTAACCCAGCATTCTCCTCTACATGGGTAAAAGACATTAGAACTAATGGAGGTTATCAAGGAATTAAGAGTGATGCAAGAGGTCATTTTATCGACGATGCCCCCTACGCCGAACCATTTGATGAAGGGCAAGCCAACCCTTATGTGGATGCCTTCTGGAGATGGTGGCCAGAACTTAGTAAAGATTTAGAAGAAATCAGAGTTACAGGTGGAGAACCACTTATGACTCCTGACATTTATCAGTTGTTTGATTGGTTTGAAACAACAGACGAGCCAAATAAAGATAATATGAGATTTGCTATTAATAGTAATTTAATGGCAAAGAAAAGTTTACTAGACAAACTTATAGCAGGTACACAAAATATTAATAGATTCCATTTATATTCTAGTTGCGAAGCAATGGGCAAACAAGCAGAATATATCAGAGATGGATTAGATTGGGATACCTGGACACAAAATTTTGAAAGAATATGTAGCGAAGCAAATATTGAAGGACTACATATGATGATGACAATCAATGCACTATGTTTAGATACCATAGTGGAATTTTTAGATTGGATGCTAGGAATGAAACGTAAATACGGTCATAATCGTCCTGGATTTACCTGTAACATTTTACGTTTCCCTAGTTTCCAATCGCCTTTAACATTGCCTGACAACTTGCGTAAATTATATCACGACGAGATAAGTGCTTGGTTAGATGGAGTCAGAGAACGTGAAGAAAAGGATAAAGACGGATTACTACTAGTGCAACCTTGGGAACAAGACCAATTAACAAGACTAATAGAATACTTAGATGTTGTTAAGACTCCACATAGAAATACTGCTGACAAAGAACTATTAGAACATGATTTTAAATTATTTTATGAGCAATATGATGCTAGAAGAGGGTATAACTTTAAAGAAACATTTCCAAGACTTGCAGAATTTTATGATAATATAAAGATTATGTCAATAGGAGACAATGAATTAGACGTACAAGCACCTAAAACACACGGTGTTACTGATAGTTTATATGCTAAACGTATTGTTACAGAAGACGGTGAAGTAAAAGTAGTTGAAATGAAAATGCGAGGAAGAGAAACAGGTGAAAGTCAAGATAACTACGACGATGAAAAGTATGCTGATGATGAAAGAAAAAATAAAACTGGCAGTAGTATTGGTTGGGACACTGAAACAGATGGGTTAGGCGGAGAAGTAGGCAATGATTGATCTTTATGCTAATATAGGCATGGCACATGAATGTGATTGGCAAGTCATAAAATCTAGAGTGGTAGCGGCGGCACAATGTAATGCTGATGCCGTAATAATGACAAAATCTACACCTAGAATTGCAATTCCGGAACACAAAAAATATGTTAGTATTCAGAGCAAGTGGGGAAATTTACCATATATAGAAGTCGCCGAGCAAAGTGAAGTTGATGACCTTGTAATTAAAAAATTTAATGATTTAACAAAACAAATTGGTATACCGGTAATATGGTGTATAACAGATTCAGAAGCAGGAGGTTGGGTAAAAGAAAAAACAGATTGCCAGCATGTTAAAATACATTACGATTTTAAAAATGATAAAGAAACAATAGATTATGCTATTAACAATTTTAAACAAATTATCTTATCAGGAGATAGTATTTGGAAGGATTACTGTATTAAATTATGTAAAAACGTAAGAGATCGCCAAAACTTCTCTTTTTACCATACAACAAGTAAATTCCCTTCTCAAATAGAAGAACTAAATTTAAATCATATGAGAACATTTACTAAATTATCAGATTTCAAAATAGGATATGAAGGCAGATGTAATGGTATTTTTCCAGATTGTTCTGTAGTATTTAAAGATGTAGATTTTATAGAAAAATATTTAGGTGATAATGATACAGAAAATTCTGTATTATTGAATCATCAAGAATTTTATGATTTTTTTGTAAATATGAATCAATTAGAAGTTGCAAATGGCAAAAAAGATTAGACCTAAATGGGAACACGGGCAAATGAGCCCAGACTCAGAAAACAAAGTTTTTTGTACTGCACCTTGGACCCACACATATATTTCTCCTCAGTCAGAGAGGCGTATGTGCTGTGCCTCCCGCGAAGATCACATGATGCAAAAGCAATATATAGATGCCAGTAATGACGAAAGTACAGGAATGTTTAGACCAGTAGGAACAATGGCAGACTATAAACCAGTAACACTAAAAGAACACTGGAACTCAGCATATATGATGGACATAAGAAAGAAACTTATGGCAGGTGAGGAAATACCACAATGTAATGTTTGTAACGATAGTGTGTTAAGCCAAAGTACATATAGACAATGGTTTACCGGTTACTTGTTTGAAAATAAAATAGATCAATGTTTTGAGGAGACAGACGAAAATGGATATACTACAATGGAACCTATCTCTTTTGATTATAGGGTTAGTAATTTATGCAATTTTAAATGCCGTATGTGTGGTGAGCCGCTCAGCTCAGCATGGGAGGCCGAGAAGCGAAAGCATAATCAATGGTCGCCTGAAAACCAGCCGTTCATGGTTCCAGAGAATAAAAAGATAATAGACAAGTTTCAAAAGGAAGTAGTAGAAGAAGAATTTTGGGAATATATTTGTTCAGGAACAGTTGAAGAATTGTACTGGGTAGGCGGCGAACCATTAATGTATGATATACATTGGCGAGCAATGGATAGACTAGCACAAGATGATAATCTTAAAAAAGTACATTTAAGATATAACAGTAATTTAAGTCGTGTGAGATTTAAAGACTATTACTTATACGATTGGTTACCACAAGCAAAAGACTGGACAATGTGTGCAAGTATAGACGGCACGGGTTGGATAGGAGAGTTTATTCGTACAGGTCTTAATTGGGAAGAGTGGGATAAAAATTTCAGAGAAGGCGTGGCATTACCCGGTGGTAAAGATAAAATGTTAATGGATCTAACACTTACAGGTCCTGGTATGCTAGACTTAAAAAACTTTTTTGACTATGCATTAGAACTAGATGTTAAAATAGAAACAAAACGTATGTTTGCATTTCATAGTGATATAGTTTTTAGTCCTATGGCATGGCCTAGACATATATTAGATCGTATTATACATGAAAACTTAGACTATATACGCCCACGTGCAACAGATAAACAACAAACTCTAATAAATGAATTAGAAAATATGCTCACAGTTCCTAATTTTGAGGAACAATGGCCAGAAGAACATGAAGAAAATTTCTTTAGAGGCAGAGGGTGGCAAAGAAAAATTGCTGAGATGAGACCAGACCAAAAGTATACAATTGAAGATGTTTATAAACTAGATGATCAATTATATGATTGGTGGATGAAAATAGATAAAAAGCATAACCAAAGATAAATTTCTTTATCAAAAAACCTGATAAATATAACTGTATTTAATACAACACAACAGGAGATAAAGATGGCCTCAGTCGGATTTATCGGTGTAGGTAAGTTAGGACAAGCCTGTGCCGAGATGGTCGCTGAAGTACATGATGTTGTTGGGTATGATGTTAATCCTGTAGAGCCTGAAAACTTTGCAATGGTAGACAGTATAGCAGATGCTGTACATGGTAGAGATATTGTTTTTATAGCAGTACCTACACCGCATGACCCACAATATGATGGAAAAGCACCAACCAGCCATTTACCTAATAAGGACTTTGACTATTCATTGGTCAAGCAAGTACTTAGTGAAGTAAATGCGGTTGCAACAAAAGACCAATTAGTAGTCCTTATATCAACAGTACTCCCTGGAACAACCAGACGTGAGTTTATTGATTTAATTCCAAATGCCCGATTCGTTTATAATCCATATCTTATTGCTATGGGTACAGTAAAGTGGGATATGGTAAATCCAGAAATGGTAATGATAGGAACAGAAGATGGAAGTGAAACAGGTGATGCAAAAGAACTTGTTGACTTTTATAAAACAATAATGCAGAACGAACCAAGATACATTATAGGTACTTGGGACGAAACAGAATGTATAAAAGTATTTTACAATACATTTATTAGTGCTAAAGTAAGTCTAGTAAACATGATACAAGACGTTGCGGAAAACTTAGGCAACATAAACGCAGAAGTAGTTTGCGATGCACTTGCACAAAGTGACAGACGTATTATGGGACCAGGTTATATGAAACCAGGTATGGGCGATGGGGGTGCTTGTCATCCAAGAGATAATATCGCTTTACGTTGGATGGCTGAAGAACTTGACCTAGGATATGACTTGTTTGATGCTGTGATGTTATCAAGAGAAAAACAAGCAGAAAACATGGCTAATAGACTTTGCGAACTTGCAGAAGGAGATTTTCATCCTACAACAAGAACAATGATAGGTGCATTGCCAGTAATTATTGTTGGTAAAGCATACAAACCATTAGTAGAATATGAAGCCGGTTCGGCAAGTATGTTAGTAGGCCACTATGTACAAAATCGTGGTCATGAATTACATTACTTAGACGAAAAAACCGGAGATATGCCTCCGCAATCAGTATTAGATAAACCTGCTGTATATTTACTTGCACATAATCCTGGCATAACATATGGTGATCAATTAGATACTGTACCAGGCTGGTATGGTGATCATAAAGTTACAGACTGTGATGATGCATTAGTATCAACAGGTAATGGTACAGAGTTAAACTTTGCTTCAGGTAGTATTGTAGTTGACCCATGGAGAAAAACTCCAGACATAGAAGGTGTTAAAGTAATTCATTACGGAAATACTAGAGGAAAATAGGATGTCAGAACCTAGATATTGCAGTTTACTTTGGGCACATATCAGTAATGAGCCTTTGGGTCATGTTAGAACATGTTGTATAGCAAAAGAGCGAGTCAAAGATGACGAAGGTAATGACTTTACACTGGGTTCAACATCTGTAAGAGACATTTTTCATAGTGAATTTTATAAAAAAATAAGACAAGACATAAGAGAAGGAAAACTTCCAGAAAATTGTGAACCTTGTTGGCGAGAAGAAGATAACGGAAAAAAATCTAAAAGACAAATTTATAATGAATATGCTGAATGGAGATTTGACCCTATAGATTATTCTAAAGAACCTGACATGCCTCAAGATATGCAACTTATTTTAAGTACTACATGTAATTTAAAATGTAGAAGTTGTAATCCAAACTACAGTAGTAAATGGGTTAAAGAAGCAGATGCAAGAGGTCTTCCTTATTTTAAAGAAAAAGTTACAATCCCAATGGATGACCCTGAAAAGTCAAAGTTTTGGACTGAAATAGATGATTGGTTACCACATATTAGAAATCTAGAAATTATGGGCGGTGAGCCTCTGTACATGAAAGAGTTCAAATCCTTTGCAAATAAATTAATAGATCAGAATATTGCACCTAAAGTAGGTTTAAGTTTTAGTACAAATGGAACTATGGCAGGTGGAGAATTTTTTGAGAGAATTATAGATAATTTTAAATCTGTATCTTTTAATGTAAGTATAGATGCCGCTGAAAAGAAAAGATTTGACTATTTAAGACACGGTGCTGATTGGAACGAAGTAGAAAAAAATTTAGACACAATTCACAGTATGATTGGTCAGGGGAATGTTTTTGCTGGAATCACATGTACAGTAACAGCACTAAATGTTATGTATCTTACAGAAATGCATAAAGAGTTTAACGAAAGATGGCCTAAATTTCATATATTTCATAATATAGCAAATTTACCTAGTTGGTATAACCCTAATGTGTTCCCAAATGAAATGAAAGAAGATATTGTTAAACCGTTAAGGGAAGGATTAGAAAATAATGTTTTTAAAACAGATCATGCTATTTCAGAAATAACAGGTATAATAAATCATTCCATAGCACCCAGAGAAGATGTAATAAGACCATATGGCAATCAGCCTACAGATACAATAGAAAATGAAATTGCTGTACGTTGGAATATGTTTAGAAAGCAAGTAGTTGCTGGTGATGAATATAGAGATGAAGATTTTAGAGATGTATTTCCTGAGCTTTGGGAAATCGTAAAAGAGGATTTCTTTTATAGTAAATTATATGAAAGAGCAAAGGCAGACCCAATGTACGGTGCAATTGATAAGGGAACATTTATATAATGAGTAATACTTTTTGTCCGCTACCTTGGATGCATTTAGGAACACACCCACATGGTGGTGTTACTCCTTGTTGTATTTCTGATATGACTGCCGGCAAGAATAGAGCCAGGAACTACACTGATCAAGGTGATGAGTTCTATAATTTAAATGATCACAATATTGATACACATATGAACAGTGATTATTTTAAAGAAATTAGATTGGAGATGTTAAATGATGTGGAGCCTAAAGCATGTAAAAGATGCTACGATGAAGAAAGAAAAGGAATTAAGAGCAAACGTGTCCACGAGTCCGAGGTATATAAGGACTTTGACGCCGATTACTCATCCAGAATTACAAGTGAGGATGGTAGCATACCTATGGATCTTCGCTTTGTTGAGTTGCGTCTTGGTAACGTATGTAATGTCCGCTGTCGCACTTGTAATCCAGCAAGTAGTTCGAGGTGGGTGGCAGACTATAAAAAGATTGTTGACTCGCTAGATTTTGTAAATGATGGATACAGTTGGTTAGATCACAAACACGATTTTCAATGGCCAGAAGATGAAAACTTTTATGAGGATTTATTTGAATGTGCACCTAACATGGAAGTTTTATATATAAATGGTGGGGAACCAACACTAATTAAAGCACATTGGAATTACTTACGCAAATTAGTTGATAGTGGTCGTAGTAAAAATATTATATTGTGGTATAATATTAATATGACAAACTTACCTAATGAAGCAATTCCGCTTTGGAAAGAATTCAAAGAGGCCAGAGTCTGTCCTAGTATAGACGATCTGGAACACAGAAACAAATATATCAGATTTCCTACAGAATGGTCAGATGTAGAAAAGAATTTAGATACTGTAATAAATGTACCTGAACTCACTGTGAGAATAACACAAACAGTAAGTGCATACAGTTACATTTATTTAGACGAGTTTTTAAACTGGGCACCATGCCCAGTTGATATGAACTTTGTATATGACCCTGATTACCTATCGCCTGGAATATTACCTCCTGTCGTGAGACACGAGGCCCATGCCAAGTTTAGAAAAACGATGGGTAACAGACATGAACTCGGAACATTGTTGAGCATGTATGATAACGATGATTGGGATGAAGTTAAATGGGAACACTTTTGTCGGTACAATGACGAGTTAGATAAGATACGCCAACACGAAAATGGTTGGAGAGAAATTTTTCCTGAACTAATAGCACTTTTAGATAAACATGGAGTAAAACATGCATATTAGAATGTCCTTAAATATAGGATCTAAAGTCCTTGAAAATGGAGTAACTGTTTTTTTTAAAGACGAGTTTAGTCCTTGTAGACTATACAATGATTTACCAAAAGGAGACTATATTATAATAGATTTTAGTTCCGTCTGGGAACAAGACTTTATGTTTTTTGCTATGAAAACTATAGAAAAAGCAAAAGAAATCTCCAGAAATGTTATAATGACATATCAAACAGAAGCATTTCATAGTAAATTTTGGGAATTCACGTGCCAAATTTTAGAGGATCAAGGATTCAACAGGGCAATGATTATAGATGCCGGAATAAATTTAGGTTTTGAAGGTTATGTTAATACAGGACATAGATTAAAAGTAGTACATGTTCCTGCTTCACAATGGTTTGATTATTATACAGATATCGTACCTGATAATTCACTACATATGCAAGAATTTCAAGGAGATAGAAGTAAACATTTTATTTCTCTTGCGAGGTTTGCCAGAGCGGAAAGAATAGAATTTACAAACGAAATATTAGATAGTTTTTTAAGATACAAAGGCAGATTCAGTTGTGGATGGGGAGATATGCAGGATAACCCTATGGTTTGGCATAAAGATTCTACAGTATGGAGTTTAATACCTAATCATCTTAGGAAATATTACCCAATTACATTAGGTGATAGTCTAGATGATCAACACAAATTAATGGATCATATTGCCGATAATGTTTTTAATGTTGTATTAGAAGCAGAGACTGGGCATAATCCAGCATGTTATAAAATACAGAGTGACATACGAGCAACATGGGAAAGAACTGCGGGTAGATTTTTAACAGTTTATAGTGATAGAATAATGGCAACAGAAAAAACCACAAAGGTTTTTGCAATGAATCAGATTCCTTTATTTTTAGGTCCTCCTGCTATGGTGTTTACACTGGATCATTTAGGATTTGATATGTTTGATGATTTAGTGGATCATGATTATGATAAAAAGGATTCTTTAGAAACAAGAAGTAAATTATTAATTAAAGAATTAAAGCGACTTTGTACTAAACCTTTATCAGAATTAAACGAGTTTTTAGAAGAAAACAAAGATAGATTAAAAGGTAATCAAGATCATTGCAAAGTTTTAGGTAATAGATTACATAGCAGAGCAATAAATTACACAAAAGAGTTTATTATAAATGGAAACTTGGAATATAGAGAATTATAAAGACAGTGATGTAATGTGTATCCTACCCTGGATTCACATGCACCCGTGGCCAAACGGCAAAACTATGCTGTGTTGTGATTCTCCTTGGGAAGATCATATAGGTGATTTACGAGAAAGTAGTTTACAAGAAGTTTGGAATAGCGAAAAAATGAAGCAAGTTCGCTTAAACATGTTAAACGGTAAAAAGTGTTCGCAATGTGTACGTTGCTATGAGAAAGAAGAAAAAGGCCATGACAGTTTAAGAGTCAGAAGTAATCGAGATTGGTTAGAACCTCATTGGGATAAAGTTGAAAAAACAAATGCAGACGGTAGTCTCGATGATCTACACATTGTATACTTAGACTTTAGATTTAGTAATGTATGTAACTTACGTTGTAGATATTGCGGACCTGAACTAAGCAGTAATTGGTATGCTGATGCTAAAGCAAGTACATTTAATATAAGTCCAACAGAACGTATCATACAAATTCGTAAAGACGTAGACGGCTTTATGGAAGAATTTGATCCTATGTTAGAACATATTGAACAAATATATTGGGCTGGCGGCGAACCTATATTAATGGACGAACATTGGGGTATAATGAACAGACTTGTAGAAATGGGTAAAACAGATATACGAATATTTTATAATACAAATTTTACAACATTAGAATACAAGGGGCAGAGTGTATTAGATTTATGGAAAAAATTTGAACATGTATGCATAGGAGCAAGTTTAGATGCAGAAGGTTCAAGAGGGGAATATCAACGAAAAGGTACTGTTTGGTCTGATGTTATAAATAATATGGAAGAATTTAGAAAAGTCAATCACCTAACTAATAATCCTGCAAAAGACAAAGTTGTAGACTTCTACATAAGTGCAACTGTAAATGCCTATAATGCTTGGCACATAACAGATTTTCACAGAAACTGGGTTGATCAGGGGTACATATTACCCGGTGACTGGTATATGAATGTACTATTAAATAATCCACGTTTTAGAATGAGTGTGTTACCTAAAGAATTTAAAGAAAAAATAAAAGAAAAATGGTTGGCACATTTAGAATGGCTAGAACCTTTAGATCATATAGGTAGAGCAACAGAAGGATATAAAAGTGCAATTAAATTTTTAGATGATGACGATACTGATCTTTGGCAGGAGTTTAAAGATTTTAATAAAGAGTTTGATAAGTTAAGAAATGAAACATTTGATGAAATATTTCCGGAGTTGGCAGAATTATGAGTAAGTATTTTTGTCCAATGCCGTTTGTAAATTTAGAAGCCAGAACTGATGGCTCAATGTCTATCTGCTGTCAAATGGATGAGCTAATCAGTAAAGACGGCCAAAATTTATCTCTTACACACGATGTATTAACCGACGGCTGGAGAAGTGAATGGTTAGCAAATTTAAGAAAAGATTTTTTAGATGGTAAAAAACCTGCTTCTTGCTACAGTTGTTGGACTGCCGAGGATGCCGGAATAGACAGTAAACGTCAGAGAGCATTGAGAGACTTCCCTACAGCATTAGAAGAAGCATTGGAAAAGAAAGAACACATTAAACCAAAATCTATGGATTTAAAACTTGGTAATGTATGTAATAATAAATGTAGAATTTGTAATAGTTTTGCAAGTAGTCTATGGGTACCAGAAGAGAAAAAACGAGATGGTACAAACAATTTGTTTTGGGATAGAATGCGTACAGTGGGTAGATGGCCAGAAACAAATGAGGCATTTTGGGAAGACTTTGAAGAACTTAGTGATGACTTAGAAGTATTAGAATTTTATGGCGGTGAACCATTATTAATAAAAAGACATTATGATATTTTACAGGATTTAGTTGATTCCGGTAAAAGTAAAGATATAAAATTATTGTATAATACAAATGGTTCAATATATCCTGAGAGAGGATTAGAACTATGGCCTCACTTTAAACAAGTAATGTTAAGTTGGAGTTTTGATGGAGTAGGAGAGCAATTTGAATACATAAGGCATCCTGCTAAATGGAACGAGGTACAAGAAAATTTACAAAAAGTATTAGATAAAAATATACCAAATATATTTGTAGACATATGCTATACTGTGGGAATCTTTAACATTTTTTATATGGAAGAAATTTTAGAATGGAGGGACAATTTTAAACCAGATCTTCCTATATATTTTAATCATGTTTATACGCCAGATCATTTTAGTTGCAAGGTATTACCTAAAGAAATAAAAGATAAAATTGTAGACAAGTATAAAGATAATACACATCCTGACATTGTGAGTTCTGTTAAATATTGTACAGATGTAGATTATGATGTAAGTCTTATGGAAATGTTCTATAAACAGGTTAAGTTTAGTGATGAATTTAGAGGAGAAAATTTTGCTAAAACTTTTCCAGAATTTTATAATTTATTAAAAGAATATGGTAATGCACCGGAGGACTTTTAATGGATAAATTAATTTTAAAGTCTAAACTTAATAATAAACAACAACATATTTTGGGTAATATTTTTGATTCTAATTTATACGAAGACTGGATTTATTATGATGAATCAGAAGCAAATAAAGATATTAAATCTACTGTTGAAGCAAGGGGAAGAAAATATCTAAACTTAAATGATATAGACAATAAGGAATTACAATCCGTATTAACAGAAATAAAAAAAGAATTATTTGAATCTAATGGATTTGATGAGTCAAAATTTAAATTGATAGAGATTGATGAAGGAAAGGGTTTATACCCTACTATGCTTTCGTGTATATATAAAGTTGATGGACTACCTAATCATGGTGTACACACTCATAAAGACTGGAGAGGTGCAAATGACGAAATGCAGGTAAGATTTAATTATCTTGTCAGGAAACCGGAAGAAGGGGGAGAACCTGTAATTAATAGAAGAGTAATTGATTTACAGGAGAAAGAAGGTATGGTACTTTTTGCATCAGAATGGCTACATGCAGGTATGCCAGTAGAAGGTAGCAAAACAAGAATATTATTAAGTATTGGTTATCTTGTTGAAAACGAATATGCACAGGAATTAGAAAAGAGATTTAATTATGGAAGAATATAGTAAAACATTTTGTCCTTATCCTTGGATATCGATAATGACTCAACCTACTGGTACTGTTAGTTGGTGTTGTGTTGCGAGAGACAATTTTAAAAATGATGACAACACTATGTTCGACCTTAATAAGGGAGACAAAATAGAATCTGTCTGGAATAACAATCATATGCGTAAAATCCGTAAGCAAATGATAGAAGGCGATGTGGTAAAAGGTTGCGAACATTGTTATGATTTAGAAGATATGGGTTTTCCTAGTTATAGAACAAACTATATCAGAGACTGGTTTGAATATAGCGGAAGAGGAGAGGAAATACATGAGATTATAGAACGCAGTATAAACAACGACTATAAAGTAGAAGAATCTCCAATGTACTTGGATTTTAGGTTAGGCAATATGTGTAACCTGAAGTGTAGAATGTGTCAACCTCAAAATTCAAGTCAAATACAAAAAGAATATAAAAAAATAGAAACTGCTGATCCAATGGCAGGAAAATTTATTAAGGACAATTTCACCTGGGGTCAATTTGTTGATCACTTAACGCCATGGCAAGATGATCCGGAGTTTCTGCGTCAAGTAGAAGAATGGTTACCCAGTGTTAGTAAATTATATTTCACTGGAGGAGAGCCAACTATTATAGAACGTGTATATTGGATCATGGAAAAATGTGTTGAAATGGGTATAGCCCAAAATATTGAATTGGTATTTAATAGTAATATGACTAACGTTCAAGGAAGATTTTTAAATTTAGTAGAGCAGTTTAAAAATGTTTTAATGTGTATAAGTGTTGATGCATACGGCAAAGAAAACGAATATATCCGTGGGGCGAGCCATTGGAAACAAGTAGATAAAAATATTAGAAAATATTGTGAAAGTGAAGTTGTAGGTAGAATTTTATTTTCACCAGTAATACAAGTTTATAATATTTTAACAATTACTAAATTATTAGATTACTGTGAAGAATTAGAAGAAGAATACGGTAGAGAAATTTTTGTTACGTTTTTAATATGTGATTATCCAACAAGTTTAGATTTTAGAATCTGTCCGGAGCAAGTTAGAGAAGTTGCGGCAGGAAGATTAGAGCAATGGCTTAAACGCAGTAAAGTACTTGTAAACAGGCCTGAAAATGTACAAAGTATAGAAGCAACAATAAAGGCATTAAAAGAAAATCGTAAAGAGAATTGGAGACAAGAATTAAAGACTTTTCAAAAGTATACAAATTTATTAGACAAGCAAAGAGACGAATGCATGGAAGATGCATTACCGGAATTATATAGATTAATGTATCAATCAAATAGGTAATATTATGGAAGAAAATAAAGATAAAAAAGAAATTAATGATGAATTAGAATTGACTCCTGAAGAGGAAGAACAACTAAAAAAGAAATTAGAAGAATTAAGAAAAAGAGACCCTTTTATATATAGATGAGAATATTAGGTTTAAGTTTTGGATTTCATGATGCAGGAGTCTGTATGCTTGATAACGAAACCATAGAATTTGCAAGTCATAGTGAAAGATATAGTAAAATAAAAAACGATCCTTGGCTAAACCATGAAATAATTGCAGATGCTATTGCAGGCGGTAAACCTGATGTTATAGTCTTACATGAAAAAGCATGGGCCAAACGTGCAAGAAATATATATGCAGGTAATTGGTCGGCATTCAAGGAACCTACACAAACAGAATGGATTAAAAAGTTTTATCCAGAACTAAAAGATATACCTATTGTAGATTATTGGCATCACGAAACACATGCGGCCGCAGGTGTACTAACAAGCAAGTTTGATAATGCAACGGTAATGGTTATAGATGCTATAGGAGAATTTGATACTGCAACTATTTGGGATTGGAATTGTGGTATACTAGAAAAGAAAGATAGTGTAAAGTTTCCTAACAGTATAGGATTATTTTATAGTGCCATAACAGCTCTAGTTGGATTGAAACCAATGGAAGATGAATATATACTTATGGGCATGGCCGCATACGGTGAACCTAAGTATGCCAAATATTTAGAAAAAACTTTGTTTAAAAACAACACATTAAAAACAAGAAAAAATTTACAAAGAGGATTACCAAAGAATTTTTTAAATAGAGATCAATACACTACAGTAGATGAATTTGGGCATACAAAAATAGACTACGATATAGCCGCAAGTGCTCAAAAAGTAGTAGAAGATAAAGTTATGGCATACGCCAGAAAAGCAAAAAAGATTGCAAAACACAAAAATTTAGTTTTTATGGGTGGTGTATCATTAAATTGTGTAGCAAATAGTTTGTTACATAATCTTTTTGATAACATTTATATAATGCCTAACCCGGGTGACTGCGGAAGTAGTTTAGGGGCGGCGGCATTGTATCTGTATAACGAAACAGGCAAGTTAGTTAATTGGCATGATCCATATTTAGGATATAATATAGAGGGTAAATATCCTATTGAAAAATCACTAGAAAGTTTAAGAGCGGGGGAAATATTTGGTATAGCGAATGGTAGAGCAGAATTTGGGCCTAGAGCATTAGGTAATAGGACATTGTGTTCCGATCCTAGAGGAAGTACAATTAAGGACAAAATGAATGTTATTAAAAAACGACAAAAGTTTAGACCATTTGCACCAATGATTTTAGAGGAGCATGTACACGAATATTTTGAAATGCCAGGAGGTATTTCACATGCACCTTACATGCAGTTTGTAGCAAAGTGCAAAAAGCCAGAAGAGTTTCCTGCCATTGTACATAAAGACGGAACAAGTCGAGTACAAACAGTTAGACGCAGTGAACACCCTGAATTACATAAATTATTAACTCTCTTTTACAAAGAAACTGGTTGCCCTATGCTTGTAAATACAAGTTTAAATATTAAGGGTCAACCTATAGTTAATGACGAAAAAGATGCAGAAACATTTGCAAAGCATTACGGAGTAAAAGTACATGTCAGAGATTAATTGGCATAATATACAACGCAAACTAGAAGGCAGATGTCACATGTGCGGTGGTGAATTACCTGATCATAGAGGCGTATGTCCTGTGTACGGAGAAGAACTTAAGAAAAGATATGACTCCTTAAATGAATCTGTAAAAAAAATAAGTGATATAGCACAAGATATAATAAAGAAGCATAATGTTTGATATATTCTATATAGGCAAAAACGAAACATTAGAGAAAGACTTTCCTTTCGCTAAACAAGTACCGAGCCATGAAGATATAAATCCTATTACAAAGATGTATTGGGTGGTGGAACCTAATATAGAAGTAATAGATTCAGAAGTTTTTAATTATAGACCTGAAAGTTTTGATATGGAATATAAACATATATGGAAATGGGACGATCAAAATTATGGTGGTATATCATTAATACCAAAAAATAAAACAGAAGGTATAAAAGAAATTAATAAAGTAGTTTGTAAAAAATCTTTTACAAAATTAAATACTAAGACACCAGGAAAATACTTTGAAAATAACCCCTACGCAACCCATGTTTGGTGTATTGATCCTGAATACAAATTGCCTGAGGATTTAAATTGGGCACCTAACAATTTTGAACCTAACTTTATACATAGTTTTCATTTAAGAGGACAATTAGAGCATAAGTATCCTGCAGAAGAAGGAGGTATCAAACTTTATCCTAGAAACTGGAAAGAATGCGATACAAAATATCATAATTTTTTAAATGCAAGTGCAACATATCCTGTATTTTATGTTAAAGATGTAGAAGATTATTCTCAACGTAAAATATTTACAGATGATTATGTGTGGCTTATTGATTCACAATATAAGATAAACGCAGGTACTCTAGATTGGGTTCCAAATCCTTTTGAGGACACAATGATACATGTATTTAAAATGCCATATCAATTACAAGAAAAATATCCTATGGCAATGGGCGGTATAAGACTCGTACCTAAAAAATGGCATGAAGCAGAAACAAAAATACATCCTGCTTGTCCTGTAGAAGATGAAAGTTATGACGTATTCTATGTAGATGAAGATGAGTTTACGGCTGAATCATATACAGAATGTGCCGAACGTAGTAAAACAGATTGGTTCTGGGTAGTAGACAGAGAGTTTCAATTTAACGGAAAACTATTATATGTACCTGCTATACACGAAAGAGATTATATACATGTATTTAAGGTCCCGGGACATTTAGAAGAAAGATATCCACCCGATTATACAGACGCATGGGATAATCGATGTGGCGGTATTAGACTTGTACATAAAGAGTTTGATTTCACTAAACACAAATATCAAAAAGATATTGTGCCTGTTAGGTATGATATTTTTTATACAGATAATATAAATGATTATGAATCAGCGGCTAGAAAGAGTAGAACAAAAATGTTTTGGTTAGTTGACAACGAGCACGAACTAAATGATGTTTTTAAATATGTTCCTGCTAAGTACGATCAAAAAACAATACAAGTATTTAAAATACCTAACCAGTTAGAACATAAGTATCCAAAAAGTATTACTAATATAAGCGACAATAGATGTGGTGGTGTTAAGTTAGTACCTAAAGCATATAATACTGACAGCATTAAATATGTTGCTACTAATCCTACTAGCGATAGAAGTTACCCAGTTATTAAAGTTGATAACGTTGACGAGTATACAGAAGTATTTCAAGACTGTTGGATTGTTGACCGTGAGTACGAAATAAATCAAAAGATTGAATGGGCACCACCATTGTTTCAACAAAATTGCATTCATACATTTCATGTTGGAGATCAACTAAGACATAAGTATCCTGAAAGCATAGGTGGACTTAGATGGGTACCAGTAGATTGGAGTGGCGACATAGTCATACATGCAGAAATGCTAAATGCTATACCAGAGTATCCTATTTACTTTGTAGATGACCCCTCAATAAATCCTAAAAAAGATCACAGTTGTTGGGTAGCAGATAAATCATACCGCTTAGATGAAAGTATAAAATGGGCACCAAGTTCCTTTGACATAGACAAAGTTCATGTTTTTCATGTACACAATCAATTAACAAACAAATATCCAGAAGAAATGGGAGGCTTATATTGGTATCCTGATAGCAGTACAGAAGAATTAAAAATACATAAAGAACCTTTAGTTATAAATGCCAAAACATTCCCGGTATATAGAGTAAGTAATCCAAGTGACTATAACGATATTACAGAAGATTGCTGGTTAGTGGACGAAGAGTATGTGTTAGATGATAATGATTTTAAATTTATTCCATGGCAGAACGAAAACGAAAAAGACCAAATACATGTTTATCAAGTTAGCGGACAGTTAGAGCATAAGTATCCAGATGAGATGGGAGGTATATATTGGGTACCTGCTAATCATAAAGATAGCAAATTAAATATTCATAACACAACACCATTTGGAGAACAACTTACATTTCCTGTGTTTGAATCTGAAGAGCAAGGCCGTATAAAAACTTCAACTAGTTGGTTTTGGGTTATAGATCCAGATGTAAATGTACTTGAAACTTTTGATTTTAGGTTTGTACCTAAAATTTGGGATAATGGAAAAACACATGTATGGCAAAAACTAAATCCAATTACGGGTAGGCAGTACGATTACGGTGGTGTAATGTTATGTCCTAAAGTAGCACAGACAAAGGGTAGACCGAAATATATTAGGGAACCTGCATGTACACAAAAAGAATATCCAGTGTATAAGTTACAGGCAGATGACTATAAAGACGGCTTACAGAAGGTCTATGAGCGTCTAGCAGGGGATTGTGCAACAGATATGTATTGGATTGTAGATGCTTACACCCAAATAGATCAAGATTTTAAATTTGATTATTATCCAACACAATGGGATAAAAAGAACGTTCATATATGGCAAAACGAGGATGGAGAATTTAGAAATATTAGATTAGTACCTAAAGAAACATTTTTAGATAGACAATATACTGATAAAGAGATTGCTAACAATAGTTTTGAACATCTAAAATTAATAAATACTATAGCAAGCCTTAAGCCTAAATGGCCAGTTATCCACTTGCAGAGTTTAGAACGCAAAGAGTTTATAAACGCGATAAAGGACATAGAAACCCCCTTTGTTTGGACTGTAGACCCAGATGTCAAAGTGGAACAAGACGTGCTTGACCGTGGATTCATGCCTTTGATTACTGACGTAAACAAAATTCATACATGGCAGAAAATAAATTCCAGAACAAAAAAAGTTCATGCATACGGCGGCTTAAGATTATGGCCCACTAATTTAGACCTTGATAATATAAAATCTGACGATCTTAAATTTAATAGATTTAAAAATTTACAATATGTAAAATCCCCAGGCTCTATTACTAATGAATATGATATTGTGTTTTTATCATATAAAGAAAAGGGTGCAGAAGAACGATATAATAATTTAAAAGAAAAATACAATATTATATGGATTAAAGACATAGAGGGAATCTTTAATGCACATAAGAAAGCATCTGAAGAAGTAAATAGTAGTATGTTCTGGGTCGTAGATGCTGATGCAGATATAGTTGACGACTTTGATTTTTCCTATATACCTGATGTATATGATGAAGAAGTTGTACATGTATGGGGAAGTAAAAATCCAGTCAATAATTTAGAATATGGTTATGGAGGAGTAAAACTGTTTCCAACTAATATGGTTAGAGAAGCAGACACTTGGGGTATTGATTTTACAACTGGTTTGAGTAGTAGGTTTAAATCTATGCCTCAAATCAGTTGTATTACAAACTTTAATGTTGACGAATTTAGTACATGGCGTAGTGCGTTCAGAGAATGTGTAAAATTAACATTAAATAATGACGAAGAAAGTAATCAAAGATTAGAGGCTTGGTTAAAATGTGATACTGAAGCACAATTTGTAGAATATGCAAGAAAAGGTGCTGAAGAAGGCAATAAATATGCCAAAGAAAATATTAACAACATAGAAAATTTAAATAAAATAAACGACTTTAAATGGTTAAATGAGCAATATAATAAATCTAAATAGTTGGAAGGAAGTTACAGAATATATTGATAAAGGATTCTGGAAACCTACACCTAGTTATTTTGAACATATAGTCCAGCATGGAAACTATTATCCTGCACACGCATTTAGCAAAGGACAGTTAGCAAGTAAAAGTTGGTTATTAAACGAACTTTATCACACATATCCTAAAATTCCTAATGTTAATGTAGCAATATTAGGTAGTTGGATAGGTGCATTAGTTGAACCATTACATCAAAATTTCAATATAGAAAGAATATATGGAATAGATACAGATGCAGAAGCAATAGAAAAATCAGAAAAATTAAATCAACCTTTTGTACAAGACAGTTGGAAATATAAAGGGATAGTAGCAGATGTAGACATGTTAGATTGCAGTAATATGGAGTTTGAAACGAGTGGAGAACTAATTAATGTAAAACCTGATTGGATAATAAACACTAGTTGTGAGCATATGAGTACAGGTTGGTTCGATACTGTGGATTCAGATCAATTAATTATAATGCAAACTAACGATTCTCCAGATTTCGAGGGTCACATAAACCCTGTGGCAAGTTTAAAAGACATGGAACTACTCTATCCACTTAGTAATTCAATGTTTTCTGGCCAATTAAAGACACCTGCATACACTCGTTTTATGCAAATAGGATACAAATAATTACAACCTTATATTAAATCCTAATTCGTAAGAATTCATATTATTAGAATTGATCTTAGCAGAAAAATATAAAAAATTATATCTATGTGTTAAACTAAAACTGGTTACTACCTCATCTCTATTATAATCATATTTTAAAATATCAGCAAATGTAGTTGTAGTATCATCAAATGTATTATAATAGTCTGCACCAGCAGTAAAAAGTGTTTGTCCTAATTTAGATTTATACAAATAGTTTATATCAGTAAAAACACTAAATGTATTCATTGTAAAGTCGTGTACATGAACATTGTATTGGCTACCGTTTTCCTTAAAATCTTTTATAGTTGTAAAGCCTAAAGATGCCCCACTCCTATTAAAAAATCCGTTTTCAAACTGATATCTATACTCAGTAAATGTTAAAAGTGCAGAATAATCTATATCTGCATAGCCGGTTCCATACCACTTAGTTTTGTTATGCCCTTTTACTGTATTATTGATATAAGTTACACCTACATGCATATCACCTAGATCATAATCTATATTAATAAATCCACCTTCAGAATTACCACTGCTTTTACCTATTGTAACTCCATATTTGTCGCCACTATGCGAATACCCTGTAATTTCCGAGTCTTCAAATTTATTATAAAACAAATTAGTTCCTGTAGTTTGCTTACGTAGGTCCTTATAGCGAATAAGATCGTCATAGACAGCATCTATGTGTCCCTTAGGCTTAGTGACTATATCTTGTTGCATTTCAGCAAAAGGGGGATCTAGTACTTGAAAGAATGTTAATGTTCTACTAGGTATACCATTTACATCTTGTTCACTCCAATTATATCCTATAAAATCATACCAATATTTTCCATCGATTTCCACAGGGAAATAGGACATTCCTTTATTACCAAATTTAGGAAAGTCATCGTAAAGCCTAAATGTACCATTGTCATTAAGTAGTACATATGTATCCATACTAGTATCAACAATATCAAGATCTCCGTCGTGATCAAAATCCACAATAACTATATCTCCCTCTCCGTTCCATAAATTAGGATTAGTAATTCCTCCATCAGCATACTTTGTAGTTCCATACGTAGATGTCATATCTGTAAAAGATGTGCCACCATTGTTTTTAAAGAACTGTATCATTCTACCTTTATAATAAGGGTCGTGCCTTGTAGTTGCTAAAACAATATCTATATAGCCATCACCGTCAAAATCAAATGCCTGCATATCATTGGCATTTCCGTTTTCACCAAAATAGTTATCTGGTAATTCTACCCATGCTCTATTACTCCAGTCATTATTACCGTCGTTAAAAAATACAGCACCAGCACTATTTTCGTATGTTTCTCCAAATCCATATTCTCTGGCTAGTGCAGGATTAAACCAACCAACTGCAACATCACCATGCCCATCGTTATCAAAATCAGCAACAGTGGCAGTGGTTGGCCAAAATATTTCAGACTGTCCTACTTCATAGGGTTCAGGTATTCTATAAAAATTTTGATTTGCTGTAAAGTTTCCATTGCCGTCATTTATTAACATAGTCCATGGAATCCTGTTATTATCCCAATCGTAATCAAAAACCGGTAAAAATATATCAACATCACCGTCGCCTTCAGCATCTCCTATTGCAGTATCATGAAAAAACAGTCTACCTAATTCTTCGTTAAAAAATAGATCGTTAGGTAAATTACTGTGACTTACATTTACTATTTTACCATTATCAGATAACATTAATGAAGAACCTAAGAATAAATCAGTAATTCCATCGCCGTTAAAATCTGCGGCTTGACCTCCTCTATGAGAATCAGTCCAAGCACAATCACTATATGGATTACCCTGATTATCCCTAGTATGCTCTGTGGCACTAGAAGAACCTCCATATAAACAAGTAGAGCCCTCAAAAATATCATTAGATAAAATAAAATGCCCATTGCCATCATTAATAAATGCCATTAAATTAGATTCTGGAACATATTCTGTATCACCATTAAAGTAAGGCATAATGTAAAAATCCATCATACCATCACCATTTAAATCAGCCTCCCATAGGTAACTATGAGATGTAAAATGTCTTGATTGAACTTCTTCATCACCACAAGTTTCGTTAGGGCACCCATCATGATTACCTGTAATTGTTACTTCAAAAAATCCATAATCTGCAATTTTAAATTTTTCTGTTGGTGCTGGTAGTCCTGTTGTTGTATAAGGTGTCATACCATATGAAACTGTAATCTCATCACTGTAACCATCAATATTAGGATAATATGTAAAAGAAAACTCATCAAAAGGTATTCTTTCATCTGTTGGTGTGGTTGAACCCCCACCATTACTTGGAGGTGGAGTAGGTGTTGCTGTAACTCCTGCACTTCCGCCACCACTTGCACAACTGGTTATAGCAAATATTACTACACCAATTAAAAATAAATCAACTAATTTCTTTAACATGTTTACAATTCCCCCTAAATGTATATCCTGGACAACTACACTTACCATCTTCTATGGTATATGTATTGCCGTTTGAGCCTTTTACAATTACAACATCAGAAGACAATTCTTCTGGACGTTCACCTATTTTAGTAAACTTACGTCTTGCTTTTGAAAACTGTTTTATTGGATTTTTAAATACTTTATCATTATACTGAACAAGTTGCCCTGCACTATTAACATGGTATACACCATTAGCAACTGGGTATTTGCCCCAATCAGTTATTTCCTGTAGTATCTCTATCATAAATTACTCCTTACCTTAATTTATATAACTATTATAGCAAAAAATGATAATTTGTCAACCTTAAAAGATAAAAAAAGGGCGCCTAAACACCCTTTTTCTAACATAAGTTAAACTTATGAAGTAGCCAATGCTTTATAACCAGCGGCAATAACAGCTCTAGAAGGTGTACCTAATCTGTACACATTTCTGCTTCTGTTTTTAGTGTCAGTCACTGTGTTCAAATAGATTGGAAATCCTTTGAATCTTAGTGATTGAATCACTGCTTGTGGATTACCAGCACCAAATTGTGCTCTAATTTGAGCTGAACTTAAAGTTCTGCCTGATTGTAGTGCTGTAAGCACTTTCATTTCTTTAGTTGTTGAAGTAGTCATATGACCTCCTATTTTTCTTCATTAAACAAAGCACTATTTTCATAGTATTAAATACATTATACATTCTTTTTACTTTTTGTCAACCTTTATATAAGAAAAAAGTGCCCTGTTTCCAGGGCACTCACCTTGTGCGTTCTTTAGGTAGGGAGTAACATAGGTAGGCGCACAAGGATTTTTAACTATTATACTATGTACTTAATATATTTTTTACTAAATGTATCCCTAAGTTCCTTATCAAGATCAGTTCTCACATTAAATTTAATGTTATAATCTTTCATTATAGTTCTAAATAAGAACACAACCATTTCTGGTTCAAAGTTATCAAAACTAAATCTTATAACATTATTAAGAGACTTAACAAAATCTTTATCTAGACCTTTATCCAAATACTTTTCATTTAGCTCGTATGCAATTCCTACAACCAAACTATATTTTGCACTAAGCTCAGAACTAACCTTGTTATCAAGTTTCTTTGCTTTTCCGTCTAAAATATCGCTTGGATTAGGAAGATGTTTAGCAACTTTTCTGTGTTCTACAAATTTTATTGACATTCCTTCACCTATAGCACCTGCAATTTCTGCCTTTTGTTCAAAACTTTCAGCAGTATCAAAGCCTGATGCACCAAGCATTTCACTAACAAAGGTCCAACTTCTTGGTGTAGCAAAAGCCTGCGAACTAGATTTTGGATCAAAATCAAACAAGTCGCCTTTGCTGTAAGTTAAGTAACCTACAACATCAGGGTGTACGTTGTTATTAACAGCCCATTGTTGCCAATCATCAAAATTAACATCCATATTAATGTGTCTAAATCTGTTAGCCAATGGGGCAGGCATTCTAAATGTAACACCTCTATCAGTCTCTCTGTTACCTGCGGCAACTATTCTGACGTTCTCTGGTAGTCTGTATTGCCCTACTCTTCTGTTTAATACTAGTTGATACGCCGCGGCCTGCACACTTGGAGGTGCTGAATTAAGCTCATCTAAAAATAAAACAACATTATCATACTGACTAGCGAATTCTTCACTAGGAAGATCTGCTGGGGGCGACCACTCCATAGTATTTGTTTCTGGATTTCTAAAAGGATATCCTCTTAGATCGGTTGGCTCTAATAATGCTAAACGCATATCAATCATTGTAGCATTACCTAAATCACCACTATTAACAATAGACTCAACAAGTTCGGATTTTCCAATTCCTGGAGGCCCCCAAACAAATATTGGTCTATTTACTTTAAATGATCTTAACAGAATTGGTTTAACCTGTGTTGATCTGACTTTTAATGTTTCCATAAATTACTCCTTTACCTTAATTTACTATATTAGTATACTACAATTAAAGAGTTTGTCAAGTCTTTTTTTAGATTTTTTTACATTTTATCTATAAATGTATGAATGTCATTACCGTTAAGTTTATACCATGCGGCATCTTCCTTGCAATATAAAACAAGTTTCTTTTTTGTAAAATAATAAGGCCATTCCATTGCATCATCTAAAAATAAATACATTTTAGGAGTAGGATTTATATCATGAGAAAAATCCCAATATTCAAAGTTTCTTTTTAATATTTCATTACCTAAAGATGTAAGTCTTAGACCTTGTGGTACTCCATTTTTTAAACGAAAATTACTAAAAATTTTATATCCTAATTTTTCTTTAGGTATATCTTTAAACTTTTCATAGAATTTGGAGTTTTTTGGTATGTTTGGTATTCTGGATCTATTATGTAGTAGACCTTCAGAAAGAATAGATTGTATAGAATTAATTATTTTATATTGTAAGGACTCTTTTTCATTCATCATCTTCCAATACTACTACACCAGAAGTAAGTTTGATAACCTGAAAATCTTCTGTATCAAATAGTTTATTCAATCTTTCTGCAAGATTAAAAGCATGACCACTATTACTGAAAGAAACTTTTTTGTATTTAGGTCCTGGATAAGAAACTAATTTATTAAGAACTCTTAAATTTATTGGTTTTTCTTTATAAAATACACTATAGATAGCATCAGCAGATAGAATCTGTTCTGCTTTGTATGTCTGCTTGTTTATAGATTCTAAAAGTATATCTGGCTTAGGTCTGCTCATATGTGTAATCTCCTATACACATATATTTATCATTTTTTTATTAAAACAGTTGTTTATTTTCCTGGTAATCCTGCTTCAATAAAAGCACCAATTGTTTCCATGTCTTTATCACTAAGCATTCCTGCCTGTGCCCACATAGTGCTACTCATTGCACCAACTTGTTCTTTGTTTTTGTATTGTACAAGTCTTTGAACAATGTATGCTTTGTCTTTGCCTTGTAAACTTGGGAAAGGTCCCATACCGCCACCGTCTTGTCCGTGACATGCGGCACAACCTGCCCATAAACTTCTTATGGAACTAAACTCGTCCAAGTTAGCCAACTCCTTCTTTCTTTGTTCTATTTCAACAACTGTACCGTTAAGAGCCACATATTCTTCGTAGCATTCTCCTGTACACGACCCCTGACTTGAATATCCTGTATATTCTAAATCTGGGTAAATTTTAAAACCAAAGAACAATGCTATTGCCATTGTTCCTAATAATGCCATTCCTAATTCTTTCATTACTTACTTGCTTCTACTAAGGCTTTGTATTCTGTAAAGCCGCCTATCTTCTCGCCGTTTACTATAATTTGTGGGAATGTTCTTGCTCCTGGAAAAGTTTCGAATAACTCTTCTCTGCTGAAGTCTTCATCTAACATTTTATATATTAATTCATGTCCTTCTCTTTCTGCTAGACCTTTTGCTTGTACACAAAATGGACATGCTGGTTTACTGTATATTTCTACTTTCATTATTCGCTTTTAGTTTTAGGTGTGAGATCACACGTTGAGTTAATTTCCATACCGTTAATTTCCCTATTAAATTCTACTTCCATACCTTTTAATAATTCAGCAGGGGCAGGAGGATTTACAATATGATGTCTTTTAACATACACATTATTCTTACCTTCAGATACTACACCGTAATGTTTTCTACTATTCCAAAAATTTAATGTGCCTGTATTCATAACTGTATTTATATTTTTATCTAAGGATCTATTCTTAATTTGGCATGTATCAAATCCCATTTACTTTCAAATGTTAAAATTAAAGTTTGATCTTTATACCAGTCTTCATTAGAATAGTTCATATTTTTATGTGGTAAGAAATGCCAACCAAATTTTTTCCTGCAAATCTTTTTTAATTCTCCGATAGCAACACCAGATAAACCATGTTTAGGTGCACAATTCCATTGATATTTAAATATATGATTGTATCCATAACCTTCTGGTAAAGATAAAGTTTCAGTTAAATTGTCCGCCATCTAAATTTATTTCTTGAATTTTATTTTCTGCAGTTGTGTCTATATTATCTAAAATACTTAATAACCAATCAACATTAACATTAAATTCTTTATGCCCTGATTTCTTTAAATTTTTTAAATGAAGAACTAATTCTTGTAATTCTGTCATTTATTTTTTAATTTATTAAGTTTTTTAACTTCTGTCTTACATTCTATTTCAGTTTTGAAAGGACCTATATATCCATAAGTAGCAAGAGTAACATACTTAGGACCTTTTGCTCTTTTCCAACCTTTTTCAAAATTAATTCCGTACCAACCAGCGGCATAATAAACATCGCTGTCAGATGTTTTAGTATACAATGGAACTCTTTCATCATAATCAGGATGAGATGTATCTAAAGGATATGGATTTTCGTAGTCTATTTGGTACCCTTTTATGAAAAATTCTTCACTTACTACAGTAGGCTCATCTACTTGTTCAGTAAATAAATGTACATTGCCAAAATGTTTGACTACAGCAGTTTCGTCTTCAAATTTGACTGATTCTTTTCCAGTAATATAAAAAAACTTTTCCTGAATATCTTTATTTAAAATGCCAAGTCTTTTTTCTCCTTGACGTACAAGCCATGCAACATCACTTATTTGTTGTAATTGAGTTTTACTTTTTCTTTTATTCTTTACCATGCTTTATTCTCCTTATTTCCGTAATCTTCATCTTTACCTACAATCTTTCCATCAATAGAATATAATTGTTTATTTGGTGTGCCTTTAGAATTTTTAAATTCTTCTGGACATACATCTTGTCTCATTTGTCTATATACTTTAATTTGATCTGGACTTGTATATATCCAATGTGGATTTGCTGGCCAATCCATTGTTATACGTTTGATAGCTCTATCCAACTTGTCCATTTAAAAACTCTGCATAGTCACCTGGGTTTTGAGACATTCTTTCTAAATTCCACTTAGCACAAAACTTCATAAAATACACACCTACTTGTTGTTTAGGTTCTTGTAGTTTTGCATTTTCAATAATTTGTTTACTTTCTGCTTTTACTTCATCAGGTTGTTGTGTGAGATCTATAAGAATCTTATTACGTTCAAAGTCATCTCTAACTCTATGTTCTTGTTCTTCATGATCAACCCAACGTTGTAACATAAAGTTATTAAAGTTATAACCTCCATTATGTCTATCATCAAATGCTTCAGTAATACCTGTCTTGTTTTTAGTGCCTTTTAGTCTTGCACCAGGATAGGCACTAAACACATTATCAGCACTATCTCCTCTTACACACTTCTCAAACAATACCCATTCAGGTACTACTGGTGTTTTCTTTTCGTTTGTCTTTTTATCTATAACCCATTCACCTGTTTTTGCATTTTTAAAGCCTTCAAGTGAAACTATTTGATCTGTTGTGCCATTATATTGTATAACATTATCCGCAAGTAATTGATAAAAGTCACTATCAGTACTAATTATAACATGCTTATCTTCTGGGTGTTCTTGTATCCAAGTAGCAATTAAATCATCTGCTTCTGCATTAGGTTGTTGTATAACACTTACATTAGTACGTTCTTCTAAAAATTTAGTTAAATCATTATATGATTCAAAAAACAATTCGTCATCTTCTTGCTCTTTAACACTTCTTTTGTCCATTAGAACTTTTCTATTTGCTTTGTAAGGAGGATAAAAGTCTTTACGCCAACTTCTACCTTCTAAACACATAACAACATGATCACCATCAAAGTCGTTCCATACTTTCTTAATACTGTTAAACATAATATGCATGGCCATTCCAACACGCATGTCAATATCCTTACCGCCGCCTACATGTTTGGCACGAAAGAACATGTTTAAACTATCTACTAATATGTATGTTTTTTTACTCATCATTTATTCCTAAACTATCATTTATTATAGCATCGAAAGGCGATTCTTTCAAGTTCTTTTCTCGAATATTTTCAAAATCTCTAGTAAGATCGTATTTTAAATGTTTACGAAAATTTGCCAATACATACTCTATTTCAGCAGAAGTAAATTCTTCTAACTGTTTTTCAACTACGGGTTCTATAGACTTAACTAGGATCGCTAGTTTCGTCTTCGCCTGTGTTTCCAGTTGTTCTGATGACATCTGTGGCTCCTGTTTGTTCTTGTAACCCATAATCTTGATCTGCAAGTTCCTGTACTAATACGGTTCTGCAAACATCATTAAACCATTTGTTTACTACTGCTTCGTCACTTTCACCCGTATATCCGTTTTCGTGTAAAAATTTAACAAAGTGATCGTTCCAGTCTAATTCCATATAACCTGCTTTAGCATTTTCTGGATTTACATCTAAATGAAGAACATTTACATAAGGTAATTCTTTAATATCAGCGATTGCTTTATCATATTCATATTTTCCAATTTTATCATTTTTAAATTGGACATCTAATTTAGCAATTTCTTTATCAACATCTGTTTCTGCTTCTAATTGTGCTAAAACTTCTTCTAGTTCTTCACCATCATAGTAATATTCTGCTTCTGCTATTGCTCGAGACTTACCTTTAAGCCCCCAACTAGCAGGCATCATGCTAAAAGGTAATTTAGTTTTCTTCGCCATCTTCTTTCTCCTCAATAACTTCTGTTATTCTTTTTATAGTACACGGCCATAGTGCTGTTCTATTTGACCAACTTATAGGCATAATACTATCTCCCTTTCCAATACTGTTAAATCCACCCCACGGTTTAAATTGTAATCCTGTAGCATAAGGCATATCAAAACATCTATTAAAAAATTCTACATCTACTTGTTTTTTCCTGTTAAGTGTAAGTCTTAATGTATCTGTTTCTTCTATCCATTTCCAACTTCTGATAGAATCAACTCTAACACTTCTAACTTCTAATTCTGCTTTAGTGACCGGTATTCCATGTTCAGTATATCCCATAACTTTATTTTCATCTGCTTTTGTTTCATATGCCACCATTAAAAAGAACATTACAACTGCTGTAATCAAAAGAGGACTCATATTTTTTATAAAATTCCAATCATGTTTATCCATTATTACAGACTCCTTCTTTATAAGTTCCTTCCTCTACAATCGTTAAAGTATTTTCTATTACTACACGATACTCAGCATATTTATTTTCACATTCAGCAAATACTTTTTGTTTAACTTCTTCTATAGAATTTCCTATAGCATGAGGGTACCAACCCATTTCGTAGGCTCCCCATCCTTTTATAAAAATTTGATATTGTTTACCCTTCATTAAGTCCCCCATGCATTTCCAAATAAACTAATATGTAATCTAGGACTAAACTTATATCCAGTCTTCATACATATCTCAGCAACATTTTTTTCAGTTAATGTTTGTTGCTCTAATGTAGCACCCTCAGGCATACAGTAAATAGAATCAAGTTTAACACCTGACTCTTTATAACTATCAACAAACATATCAACTTCATTAAAACATTCCTCATCTCTAACAACAAACTTTGTATATAGATAACTATTATGAACAGAATTCATTGATAATAATGACTTTGGTATTAGAGCATCATCAGTCTTCTCACCACTAATACTTAATTTAGGAGATGTACTCCATGTAACATGTAAATTAGGTTGTGTTAAGTTAAAATATGTTATTAGATCATTTTTAATATCTTGCGTACCATTTGTTTCAAATGTTACATTTTTTAACCCTACATTCTTACACTTATCTAAAAGTGCTGGCCAAACACGTTGCCACCCTAGTAGCGGTTCACCACCTGTGATCACCAAGTGTATGTCTTCACCGTGTTGGCCAGTGAAAGTACCAGTTGGTAGCAATGATGTGATGTGATCAAACACTTCATCTACAGATCGAGTAAACTGTAAATGTTTATACTTCATTGCCCAACTGGCACTTGAATCACACCCAATGGGTGTGACGGGTAAATCTTCTATGCTTTTATAAGCATCAGGATGGTTTTTATCTGCTTTAGGATCTAACATATAAGGCATTTGATCAGTTGCAATTAAATTTTCTCTAGGTTGTCCGAACCCAGCACATTCAAAATTACAACCAAATACTCTTAAGAAGATACTAGGCACACCAACAAATCTGCCTTCTCCTTGTACTGAGTAAAATGCTTCGCTATATCTTAATTTCATCTAATTCTACTTGTAATAAATTGTATAAATCTTCCATTGATATTTGTCCATCTATCATACTTTCAACAGCATCAAAAACAATGGTATGTAGCTCAGAGTTTTCAAACTGTCTATGTCCGTTATGTATATCTTCATAACATTCATATGCTAAATTTAAAAATCCTACATCAAATAATTTATTAAAATCTTCTAAATTATCATTAATGACTTTACCAAATTGAACTATTTTTAAAAATAGGTTATCAGTAATGGAAACTGTTTGTATTTGTATGTCCTCATTAGTTCCTATATTTTTACATTTTAACCTGTCTCTAGAAGTAATACTATCAAGGTCTGCAATCGCATCTAAACATTCAAATACTTCTTCTTTACTAATTGGATATTTTTTACAAATAACTTCCAACTCGTTACGTTCTACAATACAGTCAGTAATTTCCCTAATAGGAACACTAAATTTACCTACAACAAGATACCCGTTTCTATTATTAATCATATTATTTACTTGCGTATTCTTGTTGTAATTTTATATTATCAAAAAACTCTTTCTTTGTACTTGAATCATCAAAGAAAGAACCTTCTAATACAGTTGTTTGTGTT
>Ga0255769_10000121_pt1:0-75000 | contig 87176 bp, 85 predicted proteins | sample 041ome_9_FD_179637 | JGI IMG/M metagenome (GOLD analysis project Ga0255769, IMG submission 179637) | Coastal salt marsh microbial communities from the Groves Creek Marsh, Skidaway Island, Georgia - 041413US metaG (version 2) | ecosystem: Environmental > Aquatic > Marine > Intertidal...
TCCCAACCGAGATTCAACGTGAACGCCTAGCGCATCGAGACAGCACTAGACCTGAGCAGATTGAACAGATCCTGAACTCTCAAGCGACTCGCGACGAGCGACTTTCAGCGGCTGACGATGTGATTGACAACAACGCAAGCCCTGAAACTTTGGCAGCACGAGTGGCCGAACTCCATCAGCAGTATCTGTCTCAGGCGGGATAACTCATCTTTACCCTCACCAATCAACACGCGACAATACAGCATGTCTGAGCTGATCACTTTTGAACAACCGCTGAATGAGAAAAGCCGCACCTTGCTGCGTCTTTCGCATTTGTTTGAGCAGCTTGATTTCTTTACGAGCAAATCTGGCGAATGGAATGTTCGCGGCAGCCTGCAAGCTCTTCTCGACATCACTGCGGTTCTCACTCGTGGTGATCTAAAAACTGAAATCGTTAAAGAGCTCGATCGTTTTCGAGTTTTCTTCGAGCGTCTGAAATCATCCAGCGATGTTGATATGAATCGCTTGCAGCATGTTTTGCAAAACATTGACTACGCACGCAAGTCACTCAAGAACATCCAAGGTGCACTTGGGCAGAACCTGCGCCAGGATGAATTTCTCAGCGCTGTACTGCAACGCTCTTCGATCCCAGGCGGCACGTTTGATTTTGATATCCCTCAACTGCATTACTGGTTGAATCAATCACATAGCGATCAATTGCTACAGATGGATGATTGGCGTAATGAGATTGGCCCAGTGCAAGATGCTGTTGAATTACTGCTCGGCATGATTCGCGAAAGTACCGTATCGAAACACTGTGTTGCAGAACGTGGCTTCTATAACCAAACACTCAGTAGTGATAGCGCATCACAACTTGTGCAAATTAAAGTGGCTAAAGATGAGAATGTGTTCTGTGAAATCAGTGGTGGCAAGCAGCGATTCACGCTCCGCTTTATTGAGGTTTCGGAATTAGGCCATGGAAAACCGACTGAGCGCGATATTCCGTTTGAGTTGAAGGTTTGTCAGCTATGAAGAAAGCCAAAACGGTTAGCTGCCCTACCTGCAATGCTGATGTCATTTGGTCTGAAGACTCACCTTATCGCCCCTTTTGTAGCAAGCGTTGTCGCTTAATTGATTTAGGAGAGTGGCTGGATGAAGAGAAGCGTATTCCCGGTAATCCACACTTCCCACCCGAAGACGACTCAAGCTCACTACATTAAGCGCTTCGCCAAAGCCCTCGAATTCCCGCAACACCTTGAGCGCCGGATTCAAGTGCTTTTGCTTCTTGTTCAGGTGACATCCCACCTAAGGCATACACTGGCACATTAACCTTTTCGACCAAGTCCTTAAATACAGCCCAACCCAAAGGTGTCGCATCTGGATGAGAACGCGTTGGCAGCACCGGCGATAAGACACAAAAATCCACACCGAGCTTTTCAGCCTGCTGAAGATCTATTTCGTTATGACAAGAAGCAGACAACATAACGATACCACCAGGTCGTTCATTAAGTTCACGCAATTGACGGCTATTGAGATGCCACGATGTTAATTGATACGTTTTTTGATCATCTACTGAGGCATTCACCATGATGCTAGCGTCATAGCTAGCCGCTAATGCATTTGCTTGAGCCAATGTCTCAGACCAGTCATCTGCATTTAAACCAAACAAGCGCCATTGGAAAAGTCGCTCACCCTTCTCGAGGTTCACTTTTAGCTGATCTAATACCTCTGTTACTGAAAGATCTGGCGGTGTAATCAAATATCGCGTGGGTAATTTAAGTGCCTTAATAATTGGCTCATCTGCTGCTGGCATATCGTATTGCTCCATCTCATTTTGACTCACCCAAGCAAGTGGCTGTCCTTCTTTGCCGACCGGCTCACCTTGCCAATGCGTCACCAGATAGACATCGAGAAAGATCTTTTTATCGCCATAGTCGTGGCGCACTTGGATTAGAGGGCGAGAGGAGATATCAGCAATTCCTAACTCTTCATGCAGTTCGCGAGACAAGGCATCAACCGCAGACTCATTTACTTCGCATTTACCGCCAGGAAACTCCCAAAGACCGCCGAGATGCTTATCGACTGGTCGCTGTGCCAACAGGATGTTTCCCTGCGCATCACGCAAGACACCTGCCACCACATGAATCCAATCCGACATCGTTACGAACGGTACTCCGCATTGATCTTGACGTAATCGTAAGAGAAGTCACACGTCAGCACTCTCGCAGTACCTTTGCCTTCATTCATGATTACACGGATCTCGAAAGCGTCTTTATTTAATACGCTTTGCCCCTGCTCTTCGGTATAGCTTGCTGCGCGACCACCGTCACTAACAAGCAAAACATCATCAAGATAGATCTTAAGCGCATCAATATCGAGATGATCTATGGGTGCACGGCCGACTGCGGCTAAAACGCGACCCCAGTTAGGATCAGATGCAAACCAAGCAGTCTTACATAAAGGTGAATGCGCAACAGTGAACGCAACCGCTTTAGCTTCTGCATCATCTTTAGCGCCCTCGACTGCGATCTCAACGAGCTTAGTTGCACCCTCGCCATCACGCACGATTTCGCGCGCCAAGTAGAATAAAACCTCGTTCAAAGCTGACTGGAAAACCTCGTGATGTGTATCAGTGATCTCCACACCAGAGGCACCACTCGCCAACAACACACACGCATCATTGGTTGAGGTATCACCATCGACGGTAATGCTGTTAAACGAAGGATCAACACCTTTAACTAACATTGATTGCAGTCGCTTTTGATCGATCTTGGCATCCGTTGCCACATAACCGAGCATGGTTGCCATGTTCGGGTGAATCATGCCGGAGCCTTTTGCGATTCCAGTAATCGTGATTGTTTCGCCATCAAGCTCGATCTGCTTCGAGCAATATTTAGGGCGCGTATCAGTTGTCATGATGGTACGAGCTGCATCTTCCCAACCATCTTCGCTTAATTCTGACATCAAGCTCGGCATCGCCTGCTGAAAAGGCAGAATGGGTAAGTCTTGCCCGATAACACCCGTTGAAAAAGGCAACACTTGGCTCATAGGACATCCCGCAAGCGCTGCGACTGTGCGGCACGTTTCGCGAGCGGCACGCATACCCTCATCACCTGTACCTGCATTTGCGTTACCTGAATTGATAATCAAATAACGCACTGGATCTTTAGCCAAATTCTCTTTGGCGACATGCACGGGCGCAGCGCAGAATTTATTTTTTGTAAAAACTCCGGCAGCTGTGCCACCTTGAGCAAGCTCAATGAGACAAACGTCTTTTCGATTTTTATAACGAATTCCAGCTGCAGCCGTAGCTAATCGAACACCTGATACTGACAAGCCTACCCCTGCCATCAATTCGTTGTTGCTCATTTAATTTAACTTACCGTGACACTGTTTAAACTTTTTGCCCGAACCACAAGGACAAGGCTCGTTTCGACCCACTTTTTTATCAGGGCGAACATAAGGCTGCTGCTCTTCCTCAGCCGCCTCTGGCATCACATTCGCTTGCTCTGGCTCACCTAAACCGGTGAACTCTTCGTGTTGAAAATTAAATTCAGTTGGATCTGGTTGTGGCTCTGGCTGCGGCATCTCTTGTAACTGAAGACGCGTCAGGATCTGCACAACCTCTTGCTTCATTGAACCGAGCATGGCGGAGAACATTTCAAATGCCTCGCGCTTGTACTCTTGCTTAGGATTCTTTTGAGCATAGCCACGTAAATGAATACTGTTACGCAGGTAATCCATTGCTGCTAAATGCTCTTTCCATTGCGTATCAAGGACATACAACATGACCTCTTTTTCAATGCGACGCATTTGCTCAGGACCGGCTTGAGCCTCTTTGGATTTATACACATCAATAATTTGATCCAAGATGCGCTGACGCAAGGTTTCTTCATGTAGGTCATCATCGTCATCTAACCATTGCTGGATAGGTGACTGAATGTCGTAGTGTTCTTTTAACGCTTCCGTCAGACCTTCAACATCCCATTGTTCTTCCAAGCTTTGTGGTGGGATATACATATCGATCATGTCATTGACGACTTCTTCTCGAATCTCTTGGATTTCGTCAGACACATCTTCGACGTTCATTAAGTCGTCACGCTGACGGTAAACCACCTTACGCTGATCATTCGCAACATCGTCATAATCAAGTAAGTTCTTACGAATATCGAAGTTACGACCTTCAACTTTGCGTTGTGCATTCTCGATCGCTTTATTCACCCATGGGTGTTCAATCGCTTCACCTTCCTGCATACCAAGCTTTTGCATCAAACCTGCAACACGCTCAGAAGCAAAGATGCGCATCAAACTATCTTCAAGAGATAAATAGAAACGCGATGAGCCCGGGTCACCTTGACGGCCTGAACGACCACGTAACTGATTATCAATACGGCGTGATTCATGACGCTCGGTACCGATTACACGCAAACCACCAGCTTCCAGCACTTGCTTGTGGCGCTGCTTTTGATCTGCACGAACCGCATCAATTTGAGCTTGATCAGTACTAGCCCCGAGTTGTTCGATCTCGATCTCAACATTACCGCCGAGCACAATGTCAGTACCACGACCCGCCATATTGGTTGCAATGGTAACTGCGCCTGGACGACCAGCTTCTGCTACAACAAAAGCTTCACGCTCGTGCTGCTTTGCGTTCAATACCTGGTGCTTAATCTTTGCTTCATTGAGTAAATTAGCTACCAACTCCGACACTTCAATCGAAGCTGTACCGACCAACACCGGCTGACCACGATCTACACAATCAGCCACATCTTTGATGATCGCTGCGTATTTCTCTTGTTGTGTCATGAAGATCAAATCTGTTTGGTCATCACGTTGAACTGGCGTATTGGTTGGGATAACCACAACCTCAAGACCATAGATCTGCTGGAATTCGAAGGCTTCGGTGTCTGCCGTACCCGTCATACCAGAGAGCTTTTCATAGAGACGGAAGAAGTTCTGGAAGGTGATGGATGCCAGCGTTTGGTTCTCGTGCTGAATTGGCACGCCTTCTTTTGCTTCAACCGCTTGATGCAAACCTTCTGACCAACGACGTCCGGGCATCGTACGGCCAGTGAATTCATCAACGATAACAATTTGGCCGTCTTTAACGATGTAATCAACATTGATCGTAAACAAAACATGCGCACGTAATGCTGCCATCACGTGGTGCATCAGCATGATATTGGCGGAGTCATAAAGACTCTCACCCTCTGCTAACAAACCTTTTTGCGTGAGGATCTCTTCGACTTTTTCGTGACCATCGTCACTTAGGAAAATCTGTTTCGCCTTTTCATCAACGGCATAATCACCCGGTCCAAAATCGGGCTTCCCTTCATCGTTAGTGATTGGATCTTGACGTGTCAGCTGAGCGGGAATGTCATTCACTGCCAGATAGGTTTGCGAACTATCTTCAGCAGGACCCGAAATAATCAACGGCGTACGCGCTTCGTCAATCAAGATCGAGTCAACCTCGTCGACAATCGCGAACGCTCTGCGTTGTGCGCGCTGCTCTGCCGAGAAGGACATATTGTCACGTAGATAGTCGAAACCAAATTCGTTATTGGTACCGTAAGTAATGTCGCAGTCGTATGCTTCACGTCGGGTACATGGACGCAAATGCTGGTGACCATCTGCACCTTCAAAGTTCAAATCGACTTTAAACGATGCCGCATCAGGTCCTTCCGTACCGGATGAGTTGATAACACCCGTGCTTAATCCTAAGAAGTTATAAAGACGACCCATCCAAGCAGCGTCACGTCGCGCCAAGTAGTCATTTACCGTGACAACGTGCATACCTTTAGCTGGCAAGGCATTCAAATACGCCGCCAAGGTTGCAACTAAGGTCTTACCTTCACCGGTCCGCATCTCAGCTATCTTGCCTTGATTAAGCACCATGCCGCCGATCAACTGGACGTCAAAGTGGCGCATACCCATGACACGCTTACCTGCCTCGCGCACAACCGCAAAGGCTTCTGGCATCAAATCATCGAGGCTTGTGCCACTGTCTAAGCGGTCACGAAACTCTTGGGTTTTCGCTTTCAGCTGCTCATCGCTTAGCGCACTTACTTCAGGCTCAAGGTCATTAATTTGTTGAACCGTTTTCATCATGCGTTTGACGAGTCGATCGTTACGACTGCCAAACACCTTTTTCATTATTTTGCTGATCATAGGATTGGCCTTTGAGGCAATACAGTTTTAGACAATGGAAACAAGAGACGCCCTTAAACAGGGGCGAGCAAAATTAAGGGGCGCGGATGAAGCGGCTCGGATTGATATGTTTTCCATTTTGATGCACCTCAAGATGCACATGCGGGCCATTCGAACGACCTGTGCTACCAAGCAGGGCTATCACTTGGCCTTTATTAATGATGTCACCCAAGCCAACGAGGTTCTTTTCATTGTGCGCATAGAGCGAGGTGTAGCCATCAATGTGTTGAATCTCGATCACGTTACCAAAATCTGGGGATAACTCTGAGCGCGTAACCACACCACCAGCGATGGCATGAATGTCGATACCTTCTTTACCAGCAAAGTCGACACCGCGATGAAAAGTCTTTTTACCGTTAAATGGATCAATGCGCTCGCCATATACTGACGACATCCAACCTTTGCGTGTTGGTTTGCCTGACAATGTCACCGCATCAACAAGTTCGCGCTGACTGAGTTGATCTTCAATCGACAAGAGCGCTTCCTCACGCTCTTCGAGCAAACCGGTCAGTCTATCAATTTCAGCTGCTAGTTCTTTTAACTCCAAAGAATTAACACCCTGCTCTGAACCACCTACTGCGGGCGCTTGATCAAATGTCAGATCAGCAATGTGCACATCGCTTTGCTCAGCTAGGCGCTCACCTAAAGCATCTAAGCGCAACAAGCGTGCTTGCAAATTACCAATGTGAATCGCTAATGCATCAATGTTGGCGCGTTGTTCATCACGCAGTTCAGCAACCGCTCGCTGACTCTTACGCAAGGTTTCGACCCAAGCTTCAACTGGCTTATCGACAACACTCGGCTGAACACCCGAACCCATGACATAACCGAGCCACACCAACAAACCACTCATCACAGCCATGCTAGGCACTAGCCACAATGAAGCTTTCGCCGCACTGATCTGCACACTGCGCTTGTGTTTACGTGATTTTGGTATCAGGATGATGTTCATCTGACTCGCTAATGTTGTATTTGTTTTAATGGCTAAAAGACCGCAATCAATCCGCCAAGTTTTGAACGCTGATGAAGAATTGCGTCGACTGCATCAAAACATTTCTCAGCAACAGCATTTAGCTAACCAAGTGAAGGACTCTTTGCCGGGCCAAGTGGCTCAGCACTGCCATGTCATTTCACTCGATGGAAATAGCTTGCGAATAGTAACCGATTCTTCGCTTTGGGCGGCTAAAATTCGCTTCAGCGAACCGCAGCTTTTAGCTTCAATTCGACGCAAATACCCACAAGTTCGCGATCTGCAAATCGCCACTCGCCCGATCGCTAAAACCAAGCCCCTTCGGGTTGCCCAACGCGCTAAACCGCAGTTCACAGCTAAGGCGACTCAGCATGTCGAAAATGCGGCTAAATCGCTGTCAAACGAACAACTCAAGCACGCCATGCAGCGTCTTGCGAAAACGTTGGGAAAACTGACGGATTAAACCTGAATAGGTTTTGCGTATGAGATTGGAGCGGTTGACTCGTCTTCAAAAATAACCTCTTCCCACGCAGACTGATCAGCAGCCAAAGCATGTAAAAGTTGGTTATTTAGAGCATGGCCCGACTTATATCCCGAGAATGCACCGATCAAGCTGTAGCCCAGCAGATACAAGTCACCAATTGCATCAAGCACCTTGTGCTTAACGAACTCATCTTCGTAACGTAGACCGTCGTCATTCAATACACGGAAATCATCAACAACAATCGCGTTCTGCATGCTGCCACCTAGGGCAAGACCACGCTCACGTAAAGCCTCGATATCACGCAAGAAACCAAAAGTACGTGCACGACTTATTTCTTTAACGAATGAGGTTGATGAGAAGTCGATTTCAACCGTGTTACCTCCGTCCTCAAAGACAGGGTGATCAAAATCAATATCGAAATTAACTTTAAAACCTTCGAAGGGCTCAAAACGAGCAACCTTGTCACCATGAGTCACTTCAATAGGCTTCTTGATACGGATAAAGCGCTTTGCCGCTTTCTGTTCTTCGATCCCAGCGGATTGGATCAAGAACACGAAAGGACTCGCGCTTCCATCCATGATGGGAACTTCTGACGAGGTCAGGTCGATGTAGGCATTATCGATACCTAAGCCCGCCATTGCAGCTAACAAGTGCTCAATCGTTGAAACACGAACACCTTCTTTGATAAGGGTGGTTGACAACATGGTGTCGCCAACGAAGTCTGCTTTTGCTGGGATTTCAACAACAGGATCCAAGTCTACACGGCGAAAAATAATGCCTGTATTGACCGCTGCTGGACGCAAAGTAAGCAAGACTTTCTCGCCGGTGTGTAGGCCTACACCGGTTGCCTTAATCACATTGCGTAACGTGCGTTGTTTAATCATTTTGTGCAAAATTCCAAAAAATATTGAGTTATTACAATGAGTTACAGCTTTTACTACAACCCAGGCGCAACCCAATACTCCGGATACAGCTAGGGAATTCCCTTATTTTCTGCAAAAAGTCCCTTCAGTTCAAGTGCTAAACACTAAAAAGTTAATCCGCCTGGCGTCGTAAGAAGGCCGGGATATCCAAAAACTCCATGTCTTTATTAATAGCCGCGTCAACATACTCTCTCGCAGGATTTTTTGGATTTTGACGAATGACCGTTGGCTTATCCAATGATTCTTCTGTCGCATTGGCATCAGCAAGGTCACCGTTCGCCACTTTCTTCACCGGCATGTCCAATGAATCTGGCACCGCACTCAATCGTGTTGCTGGCGCTTCCAAACCAGTTGCCACAACAGTAACGCGCATCTCGTCAGTCATCTCTGGATCAATAACGGTTCCCACAACTACAGTTGCATCATCACAAGCGAACTCACGAATGGTTGAACCAACCTCGTCGAACTCATGAATACCCATATCCATACCGGCAGTGATGTTAACTAATAAGCCACGTGCGCCAGACAGGTTGATGTCTTCCAATAACGGACTGCGAATCGCAAGTTCAGCCGCTTCGCGTGCACGGTCTTCACCTTTTGCTTTACCCGCACCCATCATCGCTTTGCCCATTTCTGACATAACCGTACGTACGTCAGCGAAGTCAACGTTGATCAAACCTGGCTTGGTAATCAAATCAGCAATGCCTTGAACCGCATTTAGCAATACATCATTAGCTGACTTAAACGCCTCAAGCAAACTAACGCGACCAAGTGCTGACAATAACTTTTCGTTTGGAATCACGATCAACGAATCAACACGCTCTGACAACTCACGAATACCCGCTTCTGCAATTTGCATACGCTTTGGACCTTCGAAGGCGAATGGCTTTGTTACCACAGCAACTGTCAAGATACCCATGTCCTTTGCTACTTCAGCAACTACCGGGGCTGCACCGGTACCGGTACCACCACCCATTCCTGCAGTAATAAAGACCATATCCGCACCTTCAATCGCATCTGCAATACGGTCACGATCTTCCATTGCCGCTTCGTAGCCACGCTCAGGATTGGCACCTGCGCCAAGACCTCGCGTGACATTTGCACCTAACTGCAAAGCAGTACGAACTTGGGTGTTATTCAATGCTTGTGCATCCGTATTAGCACAAATGAAATCAACGCCATCAATTTGCGATTGCAGCATATGATTAACGGCATTGCCGCCACCGCCACCAACGCCGATGACTTTGATCACCGCGTTCTGACTATCTACATCCATTAATTCGAACATTTGATGTTCCTCCGCTTGGTTTGCCTACGCTTATCACACGATAAGATTTAAAAATTTCCTTGGAACCAGCTTTTCATCCGGCCCAAGACTGATTTGATTCCGCTGCCAGCGCTGACATCCGACACGCGCTGACCACGATTACTGTGTCCAAACTGCAACAGACCAACACCTGTTGCGTGGATTGGATTACGTACTTGATCCACTAAACCAACCACATCCCGTGGTACGCCTAAGCGAACAGGCATGTGGAATACCTCTTCAGCTAATTCAATAAGGCCTTCCATCTTTGAGCTGCCGCCAGTCATTACGATGCCACCCGCACATAACTCTTCGAATCCAGAGCGGCGCAATTCATTTTGGATCAGCAACAACAACTCTTCGTAACGCGGCTCGACTACTTCTGCCAATGTTTGACGCGATAAACGACGCGGTGGACGATCACCAATACTCGGTACTTCGATGGTTTCATCGGCATTAGCCAATTGCGTTAGCGCACAGGCGTACTTCAACTTAATGTCATCAGCGTGTTGTGTTGGGGTACGTAAAGCGACAGCGATGTCATTGGTCACTTGATCACCAGCAATTGGAATAACGCCGGTATAGCGAATTGACCCACCGGTAAACACGGCGATATCTGTTGTGCCAGCACCGATGTCGACTAAGCAAACACCGAGATCTTTCTCGTCATCAGCCAACACTGAATAACTCGACGCCAATTGCTCAAGAATTAAATCCTCAACCTCAAGACCGCACCGACGCACACATTTAATAATGTTCTGTGCCGCACTGACTGCACCTGTGACCATGTGAACTTTGGCTTCTAGTCGAACACCTGACATACCCACAGGGTCATGAATACCTTCTTGGTTATCGATAACAAACTCTTGCGGCAAGATATGCAGAATTTTTTGATCTGCCGAAATGGGAACCGCTCGTGCTGCATCAATCACACGCTCAACATCAGCATGCGACACCTCACCGTCTTTAATCGCCGTAACACCATGTGAATTCAAACTTTGTACATGGCTACCTGCAATGCCGGCATAGACTGAATGAATCTCGATCCCAGACATGAGCTCAGCTTCTTCAATCGCACGTTGAATCGATTGCACAGTCGAGTCGATATTAACCACAACACCTTTCTTCAAACCATGCGAAGGATGCGAACCTAAGCCAATGATTTCGAGTGTATTGTCATCTTTTATTTCGCCAACAATCGCAACGATCTTTGATGTGCCAATGTCGAGACCAACAATCGTATTTCGATCGACTTTCTTAACCATTAGCTTTTACCTCAATAACTGCTTCATCTGACCAACGCACTGCAAATCCGTGCTCATAACGCATATCGATACGCTGTGGTTTTTTCTGCGCCACAACGTGGGAATAATGTTTAGTGAATCGGTTCCAACGCTGCGTCACTGCTTCGCTGCCAAGTTCTAAATCTAATCCGTCATCAAATTTCACATGCCATTCGCCATATTGGTTGAGCGACAATGATTTGATACGTATGGGTAAACTCACCGCGCTTGAGCGCAAGGCAAGATATTGTTCGACCACGGTATATGAGCTGCCTTCGGGACCCATCAAATAAATCGAAGACGCCACATCACGTGTTTTCTCAGGGATAAAGACATCACCTTGAAGATTCACAAATGCCTTATCACCCCAATGTGCTAACGGTGACTGCTCTGTCACTTGGACATGTAAGGTATCTGGCCACTGACGGCGTATCGCCACATCTGCAACCCAAGGCAAATCATTGATAGCCGCACGCAAGGTATCCATATCAAGAGAAACAAAACCGCCCTCGAGATACTCTTCAACTCGACGCTCCACATCTGCACGATCCAGATACTCAAACTCACCTTGAATGCTTACTGACTTGAATGGCAGTTGCCCTGGCGAAGTAAGGTAAACCCATGACGCGACTAGAGCGCCACCGGTTAAAAAGGCAACCATCAACCAGGTACTCCACCATGCATTTAATATAGAGACTGGAGATTGACGAACGGCTTTCTTAGCCATGACCCACCTCCAGTGTTTGCGCTAGGACTTCCCAGACCAAATCCGCAAACGAGAGACCAACCGCTTTAGCCGCCATTGGCACCAGGCTATGGCTGGTCATTCCAGGCACTGTATTGACTTCAATCAACCAAGGGTTAGCTGCTTGATCGAGCATCACATCCACTCGCCCCCAGCCTTTAGCATCAACTGCTTTAAATGCTTTTAAGCACAGCGCTTGAATCTCAGCTTCTTTTGCTTCATCCAAACCGCATGGCACCCGATACTCGGTATCGTCAGCTAAATACTTTGCTTCGTAATCGTAAAAATCATTTTTTGCATGTAGCGCAATCAAAGGTAGTGCTCGATCACCCAAAATTGAGCAGGTGTATTCAACGCCACCACCATCGACAAACTGTTCTGCGATCACATGCGAATTGCAGGCCGACGCCTCTTCCCATGCCGCTTCGAGTGCCTGCTCATTAGACACTTTCACAACACCGATACTTGAACCTTCTAAAGCAGCCTTGAGCATTAATGGAAACCCAAGTTTTGCCGCGTCAGCTAGCTGCGCTTTAGATTCAATCAGTAAATAATTTGGCGTGGGTAAATTCAATGATTGCCAGATTTGCTTGGTGCGATATTTATCCATCGCTAAAGCGCAACCGAGAACACCAGATCCGGTGTATGGCATCTTTAACAGATCAAGCGTGCCACTTAATTGACCATCTTCACCGCCACGACCATGTACTACATTAAAGACACGATCAAACCCACCTTGCTTCAACGTAGACACAACATCACGATCCAGATCGATCGCATGCGCATCAATGCCTTTAGACTGAAGCCCTTCTAGAACCGCTTTGCCACTAATTAATGACACCTCGCGCTCAGCTGCAAAGCCACCCATCACGACTGCCACCTTGCCGAAATCTGCTGCTGAGATACTCATAAAGCATCCCCCACAACATGTACTTCAGGCTGCAGACGAATGCCTGTTTGACGCTCAACTTCATTACCAATGAAGATGATTAACTGCTCGATATCTGCAGCGCTACAGCCATCTTCATTGATAATAAAATTCGCGTGCTTCTCTGAAACGGATGCACCACCGATTTGATAGCCCTTTAAGCCGCATTGCTCAATCAAGCGAGCTGCATAATCATCCTCAGGATTACGGAAGGTTGACCCACCACTTGGCTTACCCGTTGGTTGCGTTACTGCACGCTTATCCAACAAGTCACGAATGGCTTGTTGCTCTTCAGCCGCATCACCTTTCTGTAAAGTTAAACGAGCTGCTACGAACCATTCATCGTCAAATCGTTTCACATGACGGTAATCAATATCGAATTCATCGCGCTCACGCCAATTTAATTCACCCAAGCGATTTATCATGCAAGCCTGATTGACCACTTGCCATGTCTCTCCGCCAAATGCCCCGGCATTCATCGCTAAAGCGCCACCCATAGTTCCTGGTATACCTGCCAAGAAGGCACCACCTGACAAACCCTCTCGAGCACATTGACGAGCCACTTTGGCACAAGCAACACCTGCACCGACGGTGACATCACAATCATCGATATGAACGTCGGCATTCACACCGTACATTGCAATCACAGTGCCATTGAAGCCGCCATCGCGGATGAGTAAGTTGCTACCCAAACCAATCCATAGCAGAGGTTCATTTGATGGTAAGCAGGCCAAGAATTCTTGCAGATCATCAAGATCCGCTGGACGATATAACTGCTTAGCTAAGCCACCCACACGCCACGTGGTGTAATTCGCCAATGACTCATGCATGCTGAATTCGCCGCGCAACTGGGTTTTCATCGCTGCCATCATTGACACCACCCTGACGCTAATTCACCAGCGATACGCCCGATATCACCTGCACCCATTGTGACAACGATGTCATTTGCTTCAACCACATCAAGCAGCGCATCAGGGAGCTCATCAATGTTTTCAACAAACACTGGATCAACCTTTGCACGTGCGCGAATAGCTCGCGTCAATGCGCGGCCATCAGCACCATTGATGGGCGCTTCGCCCGCTGCATATACTTCTGACAAGACCAGCACATCAACTTCCGACAGCACTGACACAAAATCATCAAAGGCATCGTGCGTACGGCTATAACGATGCGGCTGGAAAGCCAAAACCATTCGACGCCCAGGCCAACCAGCACGCACTGCCGCAATGGTTGCTGCAATTTCGCTTGGGTGATGACCGTAATCATCAACCAGCATCACCTCGCCTTTATCTGTCTGACATTGACCCTGAACTTGGAAGCGACGCCCAATGCCGGCAAACTTATTCAGTGCTGCTTGAATCTTTTTGACGCTAACGCCTAACTCAAGCGCCACGCTTATTGCAGCCAGCGCATTGCGCACGTTATGCAAGCCAGGCATCGCAAGATCAACTGCGAAAGCTTGTTGCCCATCAATCACGACATCAAACGATGTGACTGTGGCCACTTGCTTCACATTACTTGCGCGAACATCCGCATCATCACTCAATCCATAAGTGCGTATACGACGAGTGACTTCGGGCAATAGATCACGCACGTTTTCATCATCAATACACAATACCGCCAAACCATAGAATGGAATGTGATGTAAGAACTCCAAAAAGGCTGCACGCAATCGCTCAAACTCACCACCATAAGTGGTCATGTGATCTTCGTCGATATTGGTAACGATGGAGATCATTGGCTGTAGATAAAGGAATGACGCATCACTCTCATCTGCTTCAGCAACCAGCACCTCACCTTCACCTAAGTGCGCGTAGTTACCCGCTGAATTTAGCTTGCCACCAATCACATACGTAGGATCTAGATCGCCCTCAATCAGTAAGCTCGCCACTAAACTCGTCGTGGTTGTTTTACCGTGTGTGCCAGCAACGGCTACGCCATAACGAAAGCGCATAATTTCCGCGAGCATTTCAGCACGTGGCACCACTGGAATACGCTGCTCACGTGCCGCTACAACCTCTGGGTTATCCGCTTTCACTGCACTCGAGATCACTACAGCATCAACACCTGACACATTTTCAGTCGCGTGACCAATATGTATCGTCGCACCTTGTTCTGCTAAACGGTCCGTTGCAGGATTAGCTTTGATATCAGAACCTGAGATCTGATACCCCAAGTTCAACATAACCTGCGCAATGCCATTCATGCCGGCACCACCGATGCCCACAAAATGCAGCTTGCGCATACGACCCATTGTCTCAGCAGCGTAACGCGGTAAATTGAGATTCAGCTCGGTCATGCTGCTACCTCGAGCACCTGTTCCGCAACACACGCCGTTGCATTTGGCTTTGCATGTGCCAAGGCTTTTTTACCCATCAAGGTCAAAGCTTCACGATCTGATAATAAGCCGCGCAATAATTTAGCCAAGTCATCCACATCTAAAGCTGCTTGCTTGACCAATCGCGCCGCACCCGCTTCAACAAGATAGCGAGCATTTTGAGTTTGATGGTCATCCACTGCATGAGGAAATGGAATAAAGATGGCTGGGATACCCGCTGCAGCGACTTCTGAAACTGTTAATGCACCCGCTCGGCAAACCACCAAGTCAGCTTCTTGGTAAGCCGCAGCCATATCATCAATAAACTCAACCACTTCTGCAGAGACACCGAATTGCTCATAGCGAGATTGCACTTCATGCAAATCATTACGGCCCACTTGATGCAGTACTTTTGGCTGCTCCATCGGCGTTAACAATGATAGAGCTTCGGGCAAATGATCATTCAAAGCACGAGCACCTAATGAGCCACCCACGATCAATATCTGTAGCTTTTCATCCACTGGCTTTTCTGAACGCTCAATCGCCAAGATGGATTCACGCACTGGATTACCACACGTCACCACCTTGTCTTGCGGCAAACTATTCGGGAACGCCTGCAAAATACGGTCAGCTAATTTACTTAACCAACGATTGGTTAAACCTGGCACGGTATTTTGCTCATGAATTACTAAAGGAATACGCAACAACGCAGCCGCCAACCCACCAGGGCCTGAAGCAAAGCCGCCCATACCGAGTACGACATTCGGCTTGTTTTCTCGCAGCACAGATAATGCTTGGTATATAGCACGCGTCATACGATAAGGCGCTGAGAACAAACTTGTGATCTTTTGCCCACGTAATCGAAAACTATCAATTACTTCTATGGCATAACCATGCTTTGGTACTTCACGCGCTTCAAAGCTATTAGGCGTACCCAACCAGGTCACACTACACCCCTTGGCACGTAGAAAATCTGCAACCGCAATTGCTGGGAACACATGTCCACCCGTGCCGCCCGCCATAATCATTACGCGCGTTGCCATGCAGCCCCCTTAGGTCGACTACCTGGATCTAATTGATTATCGCGGTAGATGCGCGACAACATTCCAATTGCCACACAACTCACGATTAATGAGTTACTGCCATAAGAGATAAACGGCAAGGTGAAGCCTTTGGTTGGCATCAAGCCCATGTTCACGCCAATATTGATAAAAGCTTGCAGGCCCAGCCAAATACCTAAGCCATAGGCAACATAGGCCTCAAAACGCTTACCTAGTTTTTCCGCAGTCGCACCCATTGATAGCGCCCGCCATACCAAGACACCAAATAAGGCTACGATGGTTAAAGTGCCCACAAGACCTAGTTCTTCACCAATCACAGCCATAACGAAATCGGTATGCGCCTCAGGCAAATGGAATTGCTTTTGAATGCCATTACCCAAGCCAACACCAGTCCATTCACCACGACCAAACGCGATCAATGCTTGGGTTAACTGCCAACCACTATCTTGAGCATGATCCCAAGGGTTTAAGAACGCTTTAACGCGCTCAAGGCGCCAAGGTGATGTCCACAAAATAACTGATACCGCAGCGGCGGCTAACGCCAATAGCGCACCAAACTGCCACAAAGGCGCACCCGCGAGGAACAGCAAGCCAAGAGCGACCGCAAGCAATAACACTGTGGTTCCTAAGTCAGGCTGCAGCATCAAGAAAATACATGCCACAACCAACACGATAAATGGCTTAGCAACACCCCAGACCGTGTGAGCTACCTCTAATTGGCGACGCACAAGATACCCAGCCAAAAAGAGCACCACGAACAATTTCATAAATTCAGATGTCTGCAAACTAATAGGACCGAGAATTACCCAACGGGTCGCACCATTCTTAGAAACACCTAAGCCTGGAATAAATACAATCGCTAACAACAACAAACCAAGGATATAAAGATGTGTGCTGTAACGCTTCCACCACTCAACTGGCGTGAAGTAAACAAAGACCGCACCCATGACACCCATCAGCACAGCAATCAGATGTCGATCCACATAACGGAATTCATCACCACGTAATGCGCCACGCGGCATTGATGCTGAGGCAACCATCACAACGCCGAAGCCAACAAGCGCAATTGCAGCTACCAACAACCAGAAGTCAAAACGACTTTCGATTGGCTTGTAACTTGCTTTTAGCTGCGACGGCTTCTTCATGACAGCAACCGCCTTACCGCAGCAACAAACATCTCACCGCGTTGAGAAAAGTTCTTATATTGATCAAGACTTGCACAAGCCGGCGACAGCAAAACATGATCACCCGGCTTGGCTAATTGATGTGCCAACTCAACCGCTTGCTGCATGTTCTCAGCATCACGCACTTCACATGACGAAGGGATAACCGCGGCTATTTGCTTTGCATCACGCCCCATCAAAACTACTGCACGCGCTGTTTTATCTAGAATCGGTGTCAACTCAGTTAGATCAGCACCTTTACAATCACCACCAAGCAAAACAACTGCATTCGCCTGATCGTTATATAAACCTAATAAAGCTGCAGCGGTAGCGCCCACATTCGTCGCCTTACTATCGTTATACCAACGCACACCATCTTTCTCTGCAACATACTGGGTACGATGTGGCAAACCCGGAAACTCACGCAAAACCTCAGCCATTTCATTAGGCGGGAAACCCATGCTGCAACCAATCGCTAGTGCCGCCAATGCATTAGCTTGATTATGTTTTCCTGGAATACGCAACTGACTTACAGGCATAAATGGCAACTCACCACGACAGAAGTAAGCCTCACCTTCATGCTCGGCGATGCCAAAACTTTTATCACTTGTTGGCTTTCCATTACTAAAAGTCCAACCCTCATCGTCAGCCAACATCGCCATCACGCGCGGATCGTCGGCATTACGAATACCCACCATGGCATGGCGATAAATGGTTGCTTTAGCTTCTGCGTAATCTTCAATCGAATCATAACGATCCATATGATCCGCTTGGATATTCAGTACACAGCTCACTGCCGGCGCCAAGCTATGGGTACTTTCTAATTGGAAGCTCGAAAGCTCCAAGACATAAAGGTCCACATCTGGCTGAATAAGATCTAATGCCGGTATTCCAAGGTTGCCTCCAACAGCAACATGACGACCCGCTGCTTTTGCCATCTCACCCACTAGAGTGGTGACTGTGCTCTTGCCGTTTGAACCCGTGATCGCTACGACTGGTGCATTAACAGCTCGAGCAAATAACTCAATATCCCCCATCACTTCAGCGCCCGATTCAATCGCTGCCTGAATTTCGGGTGTTGATAACGCAATACCAGGACTAACGATCAGCCGATCACCCATCTCAAATAGCTCTGCATCAAAGGCACCTAAGAAAACTGGCACATCTGGCATTTCAGACTGCAACTCTTGAATACCCGGTGGTTGCTCACGCGAATCAATTACCGCAAAAGGTCTGCCACGTTTATGTAAGTGACGCGCAACCGATAACCCTGTCACACCCAAACCAACCACTAATGTCTTTGGCATGTTTGGTGCTTGTGCGAATTGGTCAATCAAGGCGTTCATCATTAGCGCACCTTCAAACTGGCCAAACCGACCAGCACCAATATGACGGTGATAATCCAAAAACGCACAATGACGCGAGGCTCTGGCCAACCTTTTAATTCAAAATGATGATGAATCGGCGCCATTCGAAAGATGCGCTTACCGGTGAGCTTAAATGAAGCCACTTGCATGATGACCGACAAGGTCTCCATGACAAAGATACCGCCCATGATGAACAGCACAACCTCTTGTCTCACGACAACAGCAACCACACCCAATGCTGCACCCAGCGCCAATGAGCCAACATCACCCATAAACACCATTGCAGGATAAGCGTTAAACCAGAGGAAACCTAAACCAGCACCAACTAAGGCGCCACAGAAAATGGCAACTTCACCAACACCTTGAAGATTAGGAATAAATAAATAGTTCGCAATCTGAGCGTGTCCAGATGCATAAGCAAAGATACCTAACGCACCCGCGACAAGTACCGTCGGCAAGATCGCCAAACCATCTAGACCATCGGTGAGATTGACCGCGTTAGATGAACCCACAATGACGAAATAGGTCAGCACCATAAATAGCGGACCAAGATCGATAAGCACATCCTTAAAGAAAGGTAGGATTAGTTGTGTCTCAGCAGGAACAACAGCTGTTGTATAAAGAACATATGCCGCAGCACCACCAAATAATGACTGCCAAAAATATTTCCAACGTCCTGGCAAACCACGAGAATCTTTCAGTACAAGCTTACGGTAGTCGTCATACATGCCGATCAAGCCAAAACTTAAAGTCGTTAATAAAACAATCCAAATATAACGATTCGACAGATCAGCCCATAACAAAGTAGAGATCGCAACGGCGACTAAAATAAGCGCGCCACCCATTGTTGGGGTGCCTGCTTTTTTAAGATGTGACTGAGGACCATCATCACGCACCGTTTGGCCGACCTTGTATGCCGTTAACCGACGAATCATTGCGGGACCGACCAAGAACGAAATCAACAATGCTGTTAACACGGCCAAAATGGCGCGCAAAGTGATGTAGCGAAGAACACCAAAACCGGAATCAAACTGCGTTAGATAATCAGCCAGCATCATCAACATGAGGGCGCCTCCTGCTGCAGTGCCGAAACAACATGTTCCATGTGACTAGAGCGAGACCCCTTTACCAACACCACATCATCTTTTTTCACATACGATTGAATAGCAGCAATCAAATCTGCTTGTTGTTGGTAATGATGCTTTTCACCCGTAAATGAATCATGCGCATTCATAATGTGCTGACCACAGGTGAACAACACATCGATATCTGCCTGTGCTGCTGCCTGACCAAGCTCTGCATGCAATTGATCGCGATCATCGCCTAGCTCTACCAAATCACCCAAGACTAAAATCCGACGCCCTGGCGCACTTGATAACAACGTTATTGCTGCAATAACGGATTCAGGATTTGCGTTGTAGCTATCATCAATCAATCGAGACTGACTTACAGCTTTTAAACTATGCAAACGACCTGGCACCGAATTCAAACTCGCCAAACCTGCTTGAATTTTTTCAATCGGCACTTCGAGCGACAATGCCACTGCGATTGCACCCAACGCATTCATACGATTATGTTTACCAAGAAGCTTTAATGAGACCGGAAAGCTTTCCGTCTCTACCTCAACATCAAAGCTTGCAACACAACCTTCTTCAAGCCATTCAATCGTGTAGCTATTGTCTTTTGACCGAACATGCGCCTTCTCGGATAAGCCAAAGCCAACACGCTTTACCCCACTCGCTTTTTCAATCCACTGATTAGCAAATCGATCATCTGCGTTATAAACGAAGATTCCGCCATCCTTAAGACCATGCAGAATCTCAGATTTAGCTTTAGCTACGCCTTGCAAATCACCAAAACCTTCAAGATGCGCACGCCCTGCGTTGTTGAGTAACGCCACATCAGGACGGCAAATACGCGACAAATAATCAATCTCGCCATGATGATTGGCGCCCATCTCAATCACCGCATATGACTCATCTTGTAGACGCATAAGCGTAAGAGGCATACCAATGTCGTTATTCAGATTGCCTTTTGTTGCCAATGTCGGCGCAACCTGCGCCAAGATCGCTGCAATCATTTCTTTAACGGTCGTCTTACCATTACTACCGGTTAATCCAACAACCCTTGCAGAACACTTGTCACGCCAAGCCGCCGCTAAAGCACCTAGCGCAAGACGAGTGTCTTTAACCTTAATCGAAGCGCAATTAGCGCCATCACGCGAAACAACTGCACCTACTGCCTTATCGCATGCTTGATTAAGATGATCATGCGCATCAAAACGCTCACCTTTCAATGCGACAAACAAATCACCCTTTGATAAGGTTCGTGTATCTGTGCTGACAGATGAGAATTCAGCATCGCTACCTACTAAAACGCCATTCATTGCGACGGCTGCTTCTGACAATGCAAAACGAATCACGCCGCCACCTCAGTGAGCACTCGCTCTGCTACCGCTTGATCAGAGAAAGCAATCTTCCGCCCCTTGATCTCTTGATAAGCCTCGTGACCTTTGCCCGCAATCAAGACCACATCATCAATTGATGCTGCAGCAATCGCTTTAGCAATCGCCTTTTCCCGATCACGCTCAACATGCACCGATTCTGTTAGCTGCATGCCTTGTTTAATTTGATTGATAATCTCATCGCCCGATTCATCACGAGGATTGTCGTCTGTCAGCCAGATCACATCCGCGTGCTTTTGCACTGCTGCACCCATTAAAGGGCGCTTCATAGCATCGCGATTACCACCACAGCCAAATACACAAACCAATTGGCCATCACATTGCTGACGCAACACGGATAACACTTGATCAAGCGCATCTGGTGTATGCGCAAAGTCGACAATCACTAATGGCGCTTTATCACTGCGAATCACCTGCATGCGACCAGGTACTGATTTGACCGCCTGAAGCACCTCTATTGCCGTCTCTAACGGCATCTCCCATGAAAGAAGAACACCCAACGATAACAATAAGTTTTCAGCGTTAAACTCACCCATTAACTCACTGCTAATGGATCCTGCGCCCCAACTAGAATCAAATGTAATCTTCAATCCAGTTGACGAACTGTTTACAGAGCTTGCCGCAATGAAACGATCAGCCACATCTGACTTTTGATTCTTCAAGCTAACTGCAACAAAAGATTGATCGCGACCATATTGTGCAACCATGGATGCGCCATGCGCATCATCCACATTCACTACCGCATGCATCACACCTGCACGTCGGAAAAGACGTGTTTTTGCCGCAGCATAGGCTTCCATTGTTTTGTGGTAATCCAAATGATCTTGCGACAAATTGGTAAAGACAACCGTATGGAAAGTAACGCCTGCAACTCTCGATTGATCTAAGGCATGCGATGACACTTCCATCGCTATTGCTTTTGCGCCCTGACTTAATTGATGCGCAATTTCAGCCTGCAAAGCAACTGGATTCAATGTGGTATGCGAACTAGGCAAAAGGTCACCAAACAACCCATTCCCCAGTGTGCCAAGCACACCTGCTGATATTTTTTGCGACAAAGCTGCCGCAACATAATGCGCAACACTACTTTTACCGTTTGTGCCGGTAATGCCGACAACGCGCAATGACTGCGATGGATAGCCAAAGAAACGTGAAGCTAACTGACCAACCTTTCGGCCCAAATCTTCAACTAAGATAATAGGCAACCCATATCGACCCGCCGCATCTGCAATCGAAACACGATCCCAGCGACCACCGACCTCAGCAACTACTGCAACCGCACCGGCTTCAGTTACCTCTTTTAAATAATCAAGCCCGTGATGTGTCGCACCAACCACCGCACAAAACAGTGACCTTTGCTGAATGTCGCGACTATCCATAGAGATAGCATTGATGAGGAAACGTGATGCCGATCCACTATCAGCAACACCTTTTAGCAACTCGCCAAGCAACATTGACTTTTGATCAGGGCGACACGCCATTAACGCACCCCCTGTGAAGCCAAACGAACATCAGGCTTTTCAGCATCTGGCTTAACATTCATTAAACGCAATGCTTCAGACATGGTTTTTGAAAACACAGGACCCGCAACTAGGCCGCCGTAATAATGCTTACCTTTAGGCTCATCCACCATCACAACCATAGCGAGTCGTGGATTATCAGCAGGTGCTAAACCGGCAAACAAAGCAACATAGCGATCATCCGCATAGCCACCTTCGACGGCTATTTTCTTGGCGGTACCGGTTTTACCAGCGACCTGATAATTCGAGACAGCCGCTTGTGTCGCAGTGCCGCCCGGCTGCACCACCTTAGTCAACATCTGACGCACGGCTTTTGCTGAGTCTGTCTCAAAAACACGGCGACCTTCTATCTTTTCATCACCTCGCTTTAACAAGGTTAAAGGCACCGCTACACCATCATTTGCCAATGCTGCATAGGCGCGTGCCAACTGCATAGTGTTTGTTGATAAGTGATACCCAAATGAAATAGTCGCCTTTTCAATTTCAGCCCAGCCCGACCAATGCGGCAAAACACCTGAGGTCTCAGCAGGAAAATCAAACGCAACAGGCTCGCCAAAACCAAGACGCTTTAAAAAGTCGTAATACTTTTCAGAATCGAGGCGCATCGCTAACTTTGCTGCACCTACATTGCTCGATTTCGCGAGCAAGGTATCTAAATCGATTTCACCTAAAACATCATGATCCTTAACCACTCCACCTCTTACTTTGAAATAACCAGGCGCGGTATCAATCAATTCGCCAATCGAAACCTCATCAAAATCTAATGCTGCCGCAACCACAAAAGGCTTCATGGTTGAGCCAGGCTCGAAGGTATCGGTAACTGCACGATTACGCAGACGACCGTTTTTAGATGAGCGATTGCCATTTGGGTTATAGCCAGGCTGGTTCACCATCGCCAAAACCTCACCCGTCTTCACATCCAATACAACTGCTGAACCCGATATCGCGCTGTTTTTTGACACAGCCGATTTCAACTCACGATAGGCAATGTATTGCAAACGCGCATCAAGACTTAACGCGAGATGCTTACCATCCTCTGCCATCTGGATGTTTTCAATATCCTCAACAACCTGACGACGACCATCACGTAAAACACGCTTTTTTCCTGGCAAGCCAGCCAACTGCTTATCAAATACACGCTCTAGACCTTCTTGGCCTTTATCTTCGTAATCGGTAAAGCCAACCACATGCGAGAAGACTTCATGCATTGGGTAATAGCGACGATAAGAACGCTCTTTATATAAACCTTTTAAACCATTTGCTTTAGCTACTGCCAACACATAGTCCGCTTCCGATGGCTGCAGCTTTCTTTTCAAGCGAACGTAGTACGTCGATGAAGAGCTAGAAATGATTTTCTTTAACTGCGCAAGCGACATCTCGAGCGCCTGCGCTAAAGGCATGAGCTTTTCATTGCTCGCGGATAGCAGGCGAGGATTTGCCGCGATCGTATCAACCGGTGTACTCATGGCGACAACGTCACCACGACGATCAGTAATCATTCCGCGGTGCGCTTCAATCTCTACCGTTTCGATATAACGCTCTTCGCCTTTTGATTGCAGGAAATCACTCTCGAGTACCTGCTTATCGACAGCCCGCCAAACAAGCAAAACTCCACCAAGTACAAAAACCGCACTTAACAAATGACGACGCCATGCCGCATTCGGCACACCCGCCTGCTCGCGCTGATACTGCTTTATACGTTGTTGTTTCTTTGCAGCCATCAGTCCAGAACCACCACTTGCTTTGATGAGGGTGACTGCATATCAAGCCGCGCTGCCGCTTCACGAACCACGTGGTCAAAATCACCACGACTTGCGATCTCTAATCGTAAACGACCTTCTTCTAGCACCTCTCTATCCATCGACGCGCGAAGTTTTTGCGATTCAACAAACAATAAACGTGACTGATATTTCATATTGGCAACCGCAACACCGCTCACCAAGACAAGAAACATCACAGCAAACAACCACAAGCGCTGCTTAGAACTCATGCCGCCACCTCCGCAATACGCATCACAGCGCTTCGTGCGCGAGGATTTGCCGCAACCTCTTCTTCAGATGCTTTAATCGCCTTACCCACAAGACGTAAACGCCCTTGCGTCTCGACATGTGCGATAGGTAATTTTTTAGGCAGCTTTGGACCTTGTGATTCACGCTTCATGAACTGTTTAACGCGACGGTCTTCGAGCGAATGGAAGCTGATCACCACCAAACGACCACCCGGCGCTAAAACATCAATCACCGAAGCCAATACTTCTTCGAGATCCACCAACTCACGATTGATAAAAATACGAATGGCCTGAAAGGTTCGTGTCGCAGGGTGCTTAAAACGATCTTTAACTGGTGTTGCTTTTTCAACCAAGGCTGCCAACTCAGAGGTTGTTGTCACTGGCGCCTTTTCGCGTTGCACAACAATGGCGCGAGCAATACGCTTAGCAAACTTTTCTTCACCATACTCTTTAAGCACGGTAACTAAATCCGCTTCCTCAACTTCAGCTAACCATTCCGCCGCAGACAAACCGCGCGCTTGATCCATGCGCATATCTAGCGGACCGTCTTTCATAAAGCTAAAGCCACGATCCGCTTCATCAAGCTGTGGTGATGACACACCAAGATCAAGCAAGACGCCGTCGATCTTACCCAATAGATCATGTTGCTCAGCGATAGTTTTTAAATCCGCAAAGCTTTCATGATGGATAACAAATCGGGAATCATCAGCAAACAACTGCCTAGCCACATCAATCGCTGCGAGATCTTTATCGAATGCAATCAAACGCCCAGACTGACCCAAGGCTTTTAAGATAAGCGTGCTGTGACCACCTCGACCAAAAGTGCCGTCGACATAAATTCCTTCAGGCTGAATTGCGAGAGCCTCTACCGCCGCATCGAGTAACACCGTGCGATGTCCGAGATCACTCATCACAACACCATATCGCCAAGCTCATCGGATAAATCCGAATCTAGGTCATTAGCCTCAGCCAACCAGCCTTCACGGTTGCCCAACCAAGACTCCTCATTCCAAATTTCGAAACGAGAGCCTTCGCCAACCAAGGCCACCCGCTTATCGAGCGATGCGTACTCACGCAACTCAGTGGACAACAAAATACGACCTTGGCTATCAAGCTCCACCTCTGAGGCATGGCCTAACAACAAGCGCTGCAGAACAAGGTTTTGACGTTTAAGAGTGGGGAGTCGCGAGAGGTTGCGAGCGATGTCACGCCAAACATTCTCAGGGTAGAGCCAGAGGCAGTGTTCTCGGGGATTGATCGTGACGACAACACGAGAGGCACAACAAGACGCAAGCTCATCCCGGTGCTTTGCCGGAATAGCCATGCGCCCCTTCGCATCCACATTGAGCGTATTTACACCCAAAAACACGTTTCACCTCTCCAAATGAGTGAAGTGACACGAATTCCCCAATTCGCCCCACAATTCGCCACTTATATGGAAATTCTAGGTACATCAACCCACTTGGTCAACCCTTTTTTAGGAAAAAATGCTTATTTCTCAGCGACTTAGCGAAAATCCAGAATTGTAAAATTACCTATGGAAAACAGCTTTATAACGTATTAACTTAAAGTGAAATATGAGAAGTTGGTAATAAAATAGCCAAAAAAGGAAAACCCCAGAGCGTTTTCACGCCACTGGGGTTTATTGATCGAGTTAACCGATAAGCCGGGTTCTGTCGTGGACGACCATTCATCTGGCATACCTGTCACCAGGCAGCTCAAGCGACCTACCCGGAAACCTCTGCGGGTCGCAGAGCGCTTATGCGTGTTTCCCTATTTGGTCTTGCTCCGAGAGGGGTTTACCCTGCCACACCTGTTGCCAGTTGCGCGGTGCGCTCTTACCACACCTTTTCACCCTTACCGGTCTTTACAGACTTAGGCGGTATTTTTTCTGCGGCACTTTCCGTCGACTCGCGCCGCCCAGATGTTATCTGGCTCTCTACCCTATGGAGCCCGGACTTTCCTCCGCCACAAGGGCCGCGATCGTCTGGTCAACTCAACCTCTATTTTAGCTTAACCCTTTAGCGCCAGACCACGCTGATAAACGATATTTTTCTTCACGCCCGTAATCTCAGAAGTAAAACTTGCAGCTTGTTTTAACGGTAAATCGGCCATTAAAATCCGCAAAATGCGGTCAACGTCTGAAAAGTCTTCACTTTTCTCTTTCTGAGCAGCACCTTCAACAATGACAACAAATTCCCCTTTTTGCTGATTCTCATCGGCGATCACTTGATCGAGAAGTTCAGCAAGAGGGGCTGAAATGATAGTTTCATGCAGCTTGGTTAACTCTCGAGCCAACACCACACGACGCAAATCACCGATAATTGCCGCTAAATCACGCAAAGATTCAATAATTCGGTGTGAACTTTCGTAAAAAAGCCAGGTGCCTGATGCGGTCGCTTTTTCGCTGAAGACCTCTCGACGGGCATTCGACTTCCGCGGCACAAACCCAATAAAGTGAAACTCATCTGTGGCCAAGCCTGATGCGGACAAGGCCGCAATCAATGCACTAGAGCCTGGAATCGGTGAAACCGGGATGGAACGTTGATGACACTCGCGCACCAAAGGAAAACCAGGGTCACTAATTAAAGGCGTGCCTGCATCTGAGACCAAGGCAACAGACTCGCCCGCAGCCAATCGGTCCGCAACAAGCGCACTTTTCTCATCTTCGTTGTGCTCATGCAGCGCCAATAACCGGCAATTTATCCCGAGATGCTGCAGTAGCCTCTTGGTGTGTCGAGTATCTTCAGCCGCTATAAGGTCCACCGAAGACAAAATGCCCTTTGCGCGCTCTGAGATATCAGAAAGGTTACCAATCGGTGTCGCAACTATATATAAGGTCCCTTTTTGCGCTAGGTTTGACACCTCGCCCCCTGTCTTTGATGATTCAGACTTTATGTTCGCCGCACATCGCTATTCCATGCAACGTTTTATCAGTATCTTTTTTATCAGCATCGCCTTCCTTTTAAGTGCATGCCAGCCAATGCAGTCTTTTTTGCCCAAAGAGCCGGCTAAACAGAAAGTGGCTATCGAAACAAAAAGCCTTGAGGAAGAAGCTTTTCTCTTTGAAGCAGAAAGTGCTTTTCAGCAAGGCAACAACGCCACTGCTGAAGATCTGTTGCTGTCTATCAATGAACGCAAACTCAACGAAGAACAAACGGCTCGATTCCAGTTATTACGTGCCATTCTTCTTTTTGATGGCAGCAATGCACCCTCGGTGTTGCAGGAACTGCAACGTATCGAAAGTAATAAATTACCTCGCGCTGCTCAATCTCGGTTCTACGCTCTGAGCGGACAGCTCAATGAACAGCAAGGCAACACTCTGAGCGCCGCGATTGCATACAGTCAACTAGAACAACTCAGTGAACAAGCTGAACAAAAAGATTTTTTAACGGGCGCCATTGCACGACTTTTGAGCAATACGCCAAGCTGGGCTTTGCAAAACCTTCAACCGAGCGATGAAAAAACTAAAGCATGGATGCAATATGAATTAATACAACGCATCGACAATCAAACTGATCGCGAGGTACAGCTGGCATTATGGCTAAGCAGTCACCCAGAGCACCCAGCCAACCAGCAGCCATCTGTCAAAAAGCGACTGATCGCTAAACGCTATCAACATATAGCCATTTTTCTTCCAATGAGTGGCGACTTAGCCTACGCAGGAAACACATTACGCGAAGGCATTACTGCACAATGGCACCTTACCAATCCAAGTGATCGTCCCAAGCTATCGTTTTATGACACCCACAAGTCCGATATCACATCGCTTTTACTACTAGCCATTAATGAGGGCGCTGAGTTCGCCATTGGACCACTCGAAAAACAAGCCGTTAGCGAGCTAGCGCAAACCAAAGCATTACCGGTACCGGTTTTAGCCTTAAACCACGTGCCACTGAGCACTAAAAACGAATTACTCTATCGCTTTGCACTTTTACCCGAAAGCGAAGCCGAACAGGCAGCCGACTTCATATGGATGCAAAATCATCACGCACCACTCTTATTCACTCCGAGCAATGCGTGGGGTGAACGCATGGCACAAGCCTTTAAAGCCCGCTGGCAGAAAATCACCGGCACATTACCCGCACATCAACGTTATAACGATGAAGCCGTTGATTTCTCAGTTGATATCAAGTCACCTTTGCATCTCACTGCCAGCGAGCAACGTTACGAATCACTGCGCAAGCTACTCGGTGAGAAAATCAACTACGAACCGCGTCGCCGCAATGATATTGATTCCATTTATCTAGCCGCTCAACCACGACAAGCCCAAAGCTTCGCACCTCAACTCGAATTTCATCGCGCTGGCGATTTACCTTTATACGCGAGCTCTTCGATATGGAATGGCTATCTAGATAAGCAACAACTGGCAGACCTTAATGGCATCACCGTATCTGATGCGCCTCTACTGTTAGCACGTAAAGATCGTGATTTCGCCAACCAAATGTTTCCAGACACACTCTCTGATCTTAGGCTCTACGCCATGGGCAGAGATGCCTTGAAGTTAGCTTTTTTTACCGATGCACTCTCTCAAGACTCACGACAAACGCTTGATGGCCAAACAGGCAGCTTAAGCATTGATAGCCAAGGCATCATTCATCGACAGACCGTTTGGGTCAAGCTTGGTAAACGCCTTAAAGCACTGGGATACGCGCCGATGACTCGCTAGCTTCGTAACAAGCTGTGAGAGATCTATGGCGCCAATAAAACCGCACCCCACTGAAGCACTTGCTGCAAAATATCTCGCTCAAAACGGATTAGCATTACTAGAGCAAAATTATCACTCACGCTTTGGTGAAATTGATCTCATCATGCGCGATCAACACACCTTGGTATTTATTGAGGTGCGGCAACGTAGCTCAAATCGATTTGGTGGCGCACTCGTAAGCGTAGATCAGCGTAAGCAACAGAAAATCATTCTTACCGCTCAACATTATCTCTCCACACACCCTGAGGACAGTCCGTGTCGTTTTGACGTTGTCGCTTTAGACAATGATCATCATATTAAATGGGTGAAAGATGCCTTCAACGCAGGCTAAAATAGCCCTATCACTAAGATTAGGACGTTTCTTGTATGAACTCGCACACTTCTCGCATTAGCCTGCACATTCTTATCGCTTTAGTTATTACCAGCCTTTTAAGCGGTTGCGCTGCAGTAGTAGTCGGTGCAGGCACAACCGGAGCAACCGTGGCACATGATCGTCGCACCACGGGCACCTATGTTGAAGACAAGGCAATCTTACTTAAAGCACTTCAGATGCGAAGCCAGGATGAAGTGCTGCAAAAAAACTCAAATATCAGCATTGAAGTTTATAACCTACAAATCTTATTAACAGGTCAAGCCATTGACGCTGATATCGTTGCGCGTTTCCGTGACAAGCTGTTAAAGATTGATCGTGTTAAACATGTATATAACGAAGTGACTGTTGGCGCTGAAGGCACCTGGAGTGAAGCAGCAGCCGACACACTCCTCACCAGTCGCGTAAAGGTTGAACTCTTCAACGTGGGTATTCAAGGCTTTGATCCACTCCGCGTAAAAGTCACCTCCTCATTGGGCACTGTCTATTTAATGGGTCTGCTAACCCCAGAAGAAGCTGACGCTGTGGTTGAAAAAGTTCGTTACATCAGCGGCGTGAAACGCGTCGTCCGCCTCTTCGAATACATCGACTAAGGTGAACTCGCAATCCGCTTTAATTGAACAACTCCGTCATCATTACGATGTAGAGAGTCTATTAACTGAAGAAGCGGATTGTTGGTCTTACGGTTATGACAATAGTCGCCAGCACGCGATCCCTGCAGCGGTTTGCTTTCCCTCAACCCATGAACAGATTGAGCAGACTGTTTTACTTTGTAACCAACATCACGTTCCTTTAATCACGCGCGGTAAAGGTACCGGCACCACAGGTGCGACGGTTCCTGCGGATGGCGGTATCGTCATGTCGACAGAACGGCTGCGTCAGCGCTTAGAAATCGACCCCGATAATCGTCTAGCCATTGTTTCACCAGGCTTTACTAATCAAGAGTTACAACAAGCCGCAGCTGAACACGGCTTCTTTTGGCCACCCGATCCAACTAGCTCAGCGGTATGTACTATTGGCGGCAACCTCGCCTACAACTCAGCGGGGCCTCGTGCTGTGAAATACGGCACACCTCGCGAGAACACCCTGGGATTGAAAGTTATTACGGGCGAAGGCAAAACGTTACGTACCGGCGTTCGCACAAGCAAAGGAGTTGTTGGATACGACCTGACACGTTTACTTATTGGTTCCGAAGGGACCTTAGGCATTGTTACTGAAGCCACGCTAAAACTCACACCGATTGCTGAAAAGAAAGCCACGCTGCAAGCCGTCTACCGCGATATTGATAGTGCCGCTAAAGCAGTTTCAAAACTGATGGCCCAGGCTATCACGCCCTGTGCACTGGAGTTTATGGACGGCAAAGCAATCGAGATGGTGCGTGAGTTCTCAGACCTTGGGCTACCCACAGAAGCACAAGCCATGTTAATGATTGAAGTCGATGGTTCCGCGGCGTCGATTGAAAATGACGCTAAACTCGTCCGTGATACCGCAAATACCGAAGGCTGCATTGAGGTGTTCTTGGCTGAAACCCAAGACCAAGTGGAAAAACTTTGGCTCACGCGTAAATCTCTCTCACCCGCTCTGCGTAATGTTGCGCCAAAAAAGATAAACGAAGATGTAGTGGTCCCGGTTTCTCGACTCCCACAACTGATTAACGGACTTGCAGCACTCGCTGAAAAACATGGCATCACCATTGTGAATTTCGGCCACGCCGGCAACGGCAACATCCACGTGAACCTACTGTTAGACCCCGATGATCCGGCGCAAGCGAAAGCAGCACATGAATGCTTGGACGAGGTCTTTAACCTTGTGATTGCGCTAGAAGGCACCCTCTCAGGTGAGCACGGCATTGGCCGGGTAAAAAAGAATTACTTGAATCGCGAACTTGATGAAAACAGCCTGACATTGATGCGTTTAATAAAAGCGCAATTTGACCCAAATAATATCCTTAATCCTGGCGTGGGATTCCCCGACACCCCATAAACCCTATATCTCCTTTGGGTGCCTCAGGATTCTTGCCTGATTGTGCTAACATCGCGCAAGTTTTTTCACGGTCTTTGGCGTTTTTGCCGAATTCCACTCCCGATTCACCCACGTTTTTCATAGGGGGCATCAATGTCTAAGAAGCATCCAGTGGTTGCTGTCACCGGTTCATCTGGCGCAGGCACCAGTACGGTAAAGCGCGCATTCGAAACCATTTTCCTTCGTGAGCAAATCAATGCTGCGATCATCGAGGGCGATAGCTTCCACCGCTACGACCGCGCTGAAATGAAGACCCAAATGACTCAGAACAAAATCAGTCACTTTGGTCCTCAAGCGAACGAGTTCGGCAAATTGGCCGACCTTTTCCACACCTACGGCGAGACCGGCGGCGGCGAAAAGCGTTACTACCTTCACAGCGATGAAGAGGCCGAAGAGCACAATGCGCGTCTGGGCACTGACAAGAAGCCTGGCGAGTTCACGCCTTGGGAGCCAGTTCCTGCGAATACCGACCTAATGTTCTACGAGGGCCTTCACGGTCTCGTAAAGACTGATGACGCTGACGTTGCGAAGCACGTTGACCTCGGCATCGGCGTTGTTCCAGTTGTAAACCTTGAGTGGATCCAAAAGATCCATCGTGACAACGCTGAGCGTGGTTACGATGCGGAAACTATCGTTGACACTATCCTGCGTCGCATGCCGGACTACATCAACCACATCACTCCTCAGTTTTCGCGTACCGATATCAACTTCCAGCGTGTAGCAACTGTGGACACCTCAAACCCATTTATTGCACGTGATATCCCAACGCCTGACGAAAGCTTCATTGTTATTCGTTTTGCTAATCCTGATAAATGTGGTGTGGACTTCCCGCGCTTATTATCAATGATTCCAAACTCATTCATGTCACGTCGCAACACCATGGTTGTTCCAGGTGGCAAGATGGGCTTAGCAATGGAGATTATCCTTGCACCGATTATTCATCGTATGATCGAAGAATCAAAATCTTAAGAGCTCACGCTCTACTAGCCCCACCACCCGAAAGGGTCGTGGGGTTTTTTATTGGCTTTCCCGAATAGCTGTTCGAGCACTGACTCGATACACTGCTTATTTAAATAACAAAGAGTCATTCAGTGGCGTTCTCACACACTCATCAAACCGGCAGTGGCTGGAAAGCCATTTGCGAAAATTGCATCAGCGATCTTCCCAATGAAGCGCCTGGCGACTTAGCCTTTATTTACATCCATCATCAACTTGCCAGTGAAACCGATCGCATTATTGATTATCTGCGCTCTCATACGGGCATCTCACATTGGGTAGGCTCTGTCGCTGAAGCACTGTGCAGCACAGGACGCGAAAGCTATGAAGAGATAGCGATTGCGATTCTAGTGACCGACTTTAAGCAAGACGACTTTCGAGTCATCCCGGCATTACGAGACAACCCGCAAGTATGGCTTGATGAAAACCGCAGCTGGATTGATCAACACTTTGCCAGCATCGCTGTCGTGCACGGTGACCCAAGCCATCAGCGGGTTCCACAAACGATTGAGCAACTAGCAGATCAATTACAAGGCTTTGTGGTTGGCGGGCTAACCTCTTCTGACACATTGAATGTTCAGATTGCTAATCAAGCCGTTGGTGCAGGCCTCTCAGGTGTTTTACTCGGTAGCAACATCGCTATGCATACGCGCCTCGCCCAAGGCTGCCAATTAATGAGTGAGCCACACACCATCACCGAGTGCGAACAACATATCATCGTAAAGATTGATGATCGCCCTGCTTTGGATGTCTTCAAAGAGGCCATTGGGCCTGAACTCGCAGAAAACCTACACGCTGTTGGCGGACGTATTTTTGCTGCGCTTCCTATCGAAGGCTCGGATACTGGTGATTACTTAGTGCGTAACTTAGTTGGATTAGATCCCGATCATAAATTAATCGCTATCGGTGACATCGCACATGTCGGACAACGCATTCAATTTGCTCGTCGCGATAAAGATGCGGCTAAACAAGATTTGATCGAGATGGTTGATCAACTCAAAGCCAACACCGATAAACCGATTAAGGGCGCGCTTTACCACACCTGCTTAGGCCGTGGTCGCCATGAGTTTGGAGCACCTAACGTTGAGCTAAACATCATCAAAGAGCACTTAGGTGATGTGCCATTGATTGGCTTCTTTGCGAATGGTGAGATTTCACACCGTCGTCTATACGGCTACACCGGCGTATTAAGTGTGTTTTATTGATGCGCCTGTATACGCTGGCACATTTCATCAACTGACAAGCCGGCCTGATCTAACTGTTCCGCTTGACTCGCCTGCTCAATAAAGAGATCTGGCATACCCAATAGTAATAGACGGTTATGTAGATTCTCCGTCGAGATATATTCAGCCACAGCTGCGCCAGCGCCACCCGCCACTGCGTTCTCTTCAAGCGTCACAATCAATGAATGATTAGCCGCAACTTGTTTAATTAACGCTTGATCTAGTGGCTTAACAAATCGCATATCAGCCACTGTTGCATTTAATCGCTCAGCGACTTCTAGCGCCCGACCCAAAACCGAACCGAAGTTTAAAACCACCACATCCTTGCCTTCGCGAATAATGCGACCTTTACCCCAAGGCACGGTTTTGAGTTCTTTCTTAGGCGTTACACCCAAACCGCCACCTCGCGGATAACGCACTAAGGCAGGGCCGGAAAATTCATACGCAGTTTGCAGCAAGGCACGGCACTCTGCTTCATCACTTGGCGCTAAGATCGCCACATTGGGTACGCAACGCACATAGCTCAAATCAAAACTACCGGCATGAGTTGCGCCATCAGCACCCACAAAGCCTGCACGATCAACCGCAAAGGTCACATCAAGATTCTGTAACGCCACGTCATGGAGCAACTGATCATAAGCACGCTGCAAAAAGGTCGAATAGATCGCCACCACAGGCTTTTGTCCTTCACAAGCTAAACCTGCCGCAAAGGTGACTGCGTGTTGCTCAGCTATACCGACATCGTGATAACGATCTGCAAAGCGACGACTAAACTCAACCAAACCTGAGCCTTCACACATTGCAGGGGTAACTGCAAATACGCGTGGATCTTGCTCTGCAAGGTCACAGATCCAATCTGAAAACACTTTGGTATAACTCAAGCCAGCGGCTTTCTTTTCCATCTTCCCGGTATCCGCATCAAACGGAGTTACACCGTGATACACACAAGGATCACCTTCAGCAGGTGCATAGCCTCGTCCTTTTTGCGTCACCACATGCAAGAAGCGCGGCCCTTTCATACGCTTCATATTTTCAAGCGTACTCAGCAGCAGCGGAAGGTTATGGCCATCAATAGGACCGATATAGGTAAAACCAAGTTCTTCGAAAAGTGTGCCGGGCATCACCATGCCCTTCATGTGTTCTTCCCAGCGCAGTGCCAAATCTTTCATCGATGGCAGCTTACTCAGCACCTGCTTACTACCTTCACGCATCGAGTTATAAAAACGACTCGAAAGCACCCGCGCTAAATAATTACTGATCGCACCAACGGGGTTAGAAATCGACATGTCGTTATCGTTCAAGATAACCAGCAAATCAGCATCCAGAGCACCGCCGTGATTAAGTGCTTCAAACGCCATACCGGCAGACAATGCACCATCGCCAATCACCGCGATATGCTCACGATCTAAACCTTCTGCTTTTGCCGCAACAGCCATACCCAGTGCCGCACTGATCGAGGTACTTGAGTGACCCGCACCAAAGGCGTCGTATTCAGACTCATCGCGCTTCAAGAAACCACTTAAGCCATCTTTTTGACGCAAGCTGTCCATGCGCTGACGGCGACCGGTCAAAATTTTATGCGGATAAGCTTGATGACCCACGTCCCAGATCAATCGATCCGAAGGCGTGTTAAAAACATAATGTAATGCAACAGTAAGCTCGACAACGCCCAAGCCCGCTGCGAGGTGGCCACCGGTTTGAGACACGCTACCCACGAGATAATCTCGCACAGCTTGTGCGACACCTTTAAGGTCTGATTTATCAAGCGCTCGCAACGCCTCGGGCGTATCAACCCGGGATAAAACTTCCTCAGCTGCTGCGATTAACTGTTCGGCCATGGGGACCACCAAAAATAAGAGCGTCGCATTGTACCTTGCTATGCGGTCTAATAACTGCCTGTATCTATTGAATTGAAACGAACAATCGTAGCGATGAGCGACGAAAACCAACAAATGACCCGCGCCGAACGAAAAGCCGACCGCATTGCACGACAAAAGCAGGTCGAGCAGCGTTACCTAAAAAACCGCCAACGTAATGTGATGGCTGAGCCTGGCCAGCACTCGTTTGTGATGGTGCTCGATCACCTCAAAGCCGGCTACAACGTACCTAAAATTTTCCGCAGCACCCATGCCTTTGGCGGCGAAGCGATTCACTTAGTGAACATTGGGGTTTTTGATCCCGCTCCAGCCAAAGGGGCTTTCCGTAAAGTACCTGCTGTTTTTACTGACACGATTGAGCAATCCTTAGATCAACTTCGTGCCTCTGGACACACCCTCTACGCTCTTGCCGCGAATGGTCAAGCAAGCTTGAACGAGGTGGCACTGGATAAAAAGGCGGCTTTCATAATCGGACATGAAGAAGTCGGTCTGAGTTTTGATCCTGCTGATCACCCAGACATCATTACTTTAAGCATTCCCTTAAGTGGCCCGATGGAAAGTCTCAATGCAAGCATTGCCGCATCGATTGTGATGTTCGAATACCAGCGGCAACACACAGAAAAATAAGATGCCAGTTGCCTATGATCATCTGATTATCGGCCAAGGTCTTGCCGGTAGCCTACTCGCTTGGGAACTGATTCATCGCGGCCAAACAGTGATGGTGATAGATGACGACCTAAAACACAGTGCCTCAAAAGTAGCTGCAGGCCTAATAAACCCACTACCGGGAAAACGTTTTAATCGTCCAGCAGAAACACAAGTCTGGCTAGATCATGCGCATGCACTGTTTGCAGATATACAAAAGATAAGTGGCAACCAATACTTCCATGCTATCGATATGTTGCGCTTACTGCATCTTGATGAGCAACATCGCTTTATCGAAAGGCAACTCGCTCTACCTGATAGCAATAACTTTATCGATCAAATTCTCGACAAGGATGCAATTGATGACAACATTCACGCCCCGCTTGGCGGCTTCATGCAAAAACAAACAGGTTATCTCGATATACCCCTTCTGCTAAAAGATATTCGTGAATGGCTAATGACACAAAACGCTTACCAACAAGCGAGCATAAGCTACTCAGATATGAACATTGATGATATTGGCGTCACACTCAATAACATCCATGCGACCGATGTTATCTTTTGCGAGGGTTATGGGCTTTGCAATAACCCATGGTTTCAACACCTACCCCTACAACCGGACAAAGGCGAGTTCTTTACTCTAAAAACCAAAGAACCCATTACAGAGCACATCATAAACAGTGCACATTGGATTCTGCCAACACATGATGGAAACTATCGCTTTGGCGCCACGCATGAACATGAACAGTTGAATGAACAAGCCACCGAAGAAGCTCGAGTGCAGCTTCAACAGGGCTTAGAGAATCTATTTAAATCACTACCAGATGATTTAACGATTGAACAATCAGCGGGCGTTAGACCGGCAACCTCTGACCGAAAACCCTTTATTGGCACCCATTCTGTGAATGATAAGATCAAACTGTTTAACGGTTTTGGTGCTCGTGGCTCGCTAACTATTCCGTGGCATGCCGAGCACTTTGTGAATCATCTGCTTGATCGAAAACCGCTCAATTCAGATATCGATATTGCACGATATGCACTTTAAACATTAACGGCGAGTTAGCTGATACCTCGCAAAATAATCAGCCTCTTGATGGCCTTGTTGAAACGACCATCCATCTTGTAGCGGCATGCTCACCACATCATTCGGCGGCAGCACCTTAACCTCACGAATCACTGCTGAACGATAATCACCCTGCTCATTGATCTCGGCATCTTGGCGCTTACCCTCTTCATTCTTACTTCGACTGGCAAACAAGAACCATTCAACCGCACCTGGGTCGCGCGTTTCACAGCCATACCGAATCGCAAGGTAGTTACCAGGCACTTCATAACCCGGGCGAATCGTTAACTGACCCTGCTCGATGACTCCGGCGATTGGGAAACGACTGAAACGAACGCGCGGCATCTCCAGAAGTTTTAAATTAGGATCAAGGTAACTGCCTTTCAAGAGCTCGCAGTTGAACCACTGAGGCGGATGACTCCCTTTGGAAGCACTCCCTTTCCATTGCGCAAGCCCAGAGCCAGCAACAAACTGCCCTTGATCGACAGTAAAGGTAACTGAGACCTCCCATGGCAATTGCACATAACCCTGCAGAATGACATCACCAAAAACATAACGATGATGACCATGGATCTTTAACTCCCATGATTCAGCCGCCCACGCTGCAGGGGCGCATAGCATCAACAAAAAAATAAGCCATCGATTCATTTTTCTAGAGTATCAGTAATTCCAGTTTTACTAGCAAACCCTGTCTAGTGCACCGATATGTCATGCCGTGCAATGGTAAAGTGAAGCAAAATCGAGAGATATCCAATGTCCTTACTGATTGACTACATTCGTCACGGCGAACCTATTGGCGGCAGTCGTTATCGCGGCAGTGCTATTGATGACCCGCTAAGCGAAAAAGGCTGGGAACAGATGAAACATAGCACCCAAGGAGATGTACCTTGGACGCGCATCATTAGCTCACCCTTGAGTCGATGCCATGCCTTTGCTCATTGGCTCGGCGAACAACATCAGCTACCCGTACATATTGAAGATGACCTTCGCGAAGTCGGTTTTGGCAGCTGGGAAGGTGAAACCAAACAAACACTCTTAGCCAATCGTGCAGATGAGTTTCATGCTTTTTATGCCGATCCCGTCAATCAAAGACCCGAGGGTGCAGAACCTCTCGATAAGTTTGGTCAACGCTGCGCCTATGTTTTCGACCAGCTTTGCAAAACTTACTTAGATGAACACCTGCTCGTGGTTGCACATGCCGGTGTTATCCGCGCGACCTTTGGTCATGTAACCCAAGCGCCAGCGAGCAGCTGGTATCGCGCAGACGTCTCGAATGCATCGATCACACGTTTTGCAGTGACTGATAAGCTGCGCAAACTCGTTTACTTCAACTGCCTACCCCACGGACCCCTGTCATGATGTCTTTTGCCCGCTTGCTGTTTGTCTTTCTGCTGACCTTATTGGTGGTCCTGATCGGCGTTGGTATTTTCTTACCCGATTCAGTTCGCGTTAGTCGCCAAGCAACCATCCAAGCCTCTGCTGAAACCATCTACTCGCAGATCGCCGATTTAAAACAATTTCAAGCATGGTCCCCTTGGGCCAACTTAGCGAAGAACGTTACCTATACCTACGAGGGTCCTGCATCCGGTAAAGGTGCGACTCAACGTTGGCAAATTACTCAGGGGGATGAAATTACCACCGGGTATATCGAAGTGACCGATGCCAAAACCAATCAGCGAGTCGAAATGCGTATGATTTTCAGCGATAAGCAATCCGGCATGATGATCTTTGAACTTGAGCCGACACTTCAGCAGTCTAATAACCTCATTTGGACTTTCGAGACTCAATTTGGCTGGGATCTCTTTAGTCGCTATGTTGGCCTGTTTCTCGACGACATGATCGGAAAAAATTATGAACGCGGCCTAGAAACCCTAAAACAACGCGCCGAGAGCCTTTAAGTCATTAAAAGGTTTGATTTTTTTATCGGACTTAACCCGATTACAGTGAGTTTTCAGCGCTTAGGATAATAAGAATGATATTTCCAACAGATCACCAAGACTTGGGCCACGGCACCCACCTTATCGACATCAAGTTGTATCGCGACCACCTGGGTGCTTGTTACTTAATTAAAGATGGCGATGAGTTCGCCATGGTCGACTGCGGCACACAACACAGTCAGCCACAAATTCTGCAAACACTCAAAGCAGCTGGCGGCACGCCTGAACAAGTTCGCTGGGTGATTCCAACCCACGTACATCTCGATCATGCTGGCGGAGCAGGCCAACTGATGAAAGTCTGCCCAAATGCCACACTCGTCACGCACCCAAAGGGTCACCCTCACATGGTGGACCCAAGCAAGCTACAAGCCGGTGCAACGGCAGTCTATGGCGAAGAGCCTTTTGCTAAAGATTACGGTGAGCTAATCCCGATTGACGCTACACGTTGCGAGGCAGCCGAAGAAGGCCGCGCGCTTCAATTAGGCAATCGCACACTGACCATCATCCATACGCCAGGTCACGCTAATCACCATTGCTGCGTATTTGATTCAGCAAGCCAGTATCTATTCACAGGCGATACCTTTGGCTTGGGCTATCGTGAATTTGGTGAAGAAAATCCTTACATCACATGTACCAGCTCACCGGTCGCCTTTGATCCCGACGCGTGGATGGATAGTCTCGATCGCATGATGGCGCTGAAGCCTTCAGCAGTTTGCCTGACGCACTATGGTCTTTACCCAAATCCGGAGAAATGGGTGGGTGGTCTGCGTGGCAGCATCAATCGCCATGCACAGATTGCGATCGATGAAGAATCCAACACTACCGAAGGTCGCGCTGAGCGACTCGCCAAAGCGGTCGAGCATGAGCTCGTGGATGGTGCAGTTGCACATTGCGGCATTGATCGAGATGCCGCGCTGAAGATTTTTGAGGGCGATATCGATTTGAATTCGCAAGGCCTAGGCGTTTGGCTTATCCGCCGCGCAAAATCTCGGGGAAATGCTTCCTAGAACACAGCGAATCAGCAGCTACCTCGTTATAATGCTGTATCGATTAGGAATGACGACATGCCACAAACAGACGACTTACGCATAAATCACGTTACCGAGGTGGAATCACCTGCTGCGATTCACAATCAATTTCCGATCAGTGAATCGGCTGCAACCACCGTAGCCAACTCTCGCACTGCGATACACAACATCCTGCATGGCAAGGATGATCGCTTACTGGTGATCATCGGTCCTTGCTCTGTGCACGATCCTAAATCTGCGATTGAATATGCTGAAAAGCTCAAGGTGGTTCGCGAGCAACTGAAAGATGATCTTGAAATCGTAATGCGCGTCTACTTTGAAAAGCCACGCACCACTGTTGGCTGGAAAGGCATGATCAATGACCCACATCTCAATGAGACCTTCGACATCAATGAAGGCCTTAAGCGTGCGCGTAAGCTACTGCTTGATGTTAATGAGATGGGTTTACCCGCAGGTACCGAGTTCCTAGATCTAATCAGTCCACAATATGTTGCTGACTTAATTAGTTGGGGAGCAATTGGTGCGCGTACCACTGAGAGCCAAGGTCACCGTGAATTATCATCAGGTTTGTCTTGTCCAGTGGGTTTCAAAAACGGTACTGACGGCACCATGCGTATTGCTGTTGATGCTATGCGCGCAGCAGAACGCCCACACGTCTTTATGTCATTAACCAAAGAAGGTCGTTCAGCCATCTTCAACACCACCGGCAACGAAGATACCCACATCATCTTACGCGGTGGCTCACGCCCTAACTACGACCAAGAATCCGTCGCAGAAGCTGCCAACGAAATGGAAAGCGCAGGTCTACGTCCTAATCTGATGATCGACTTCAGCCATGCCAACAGCCGCAAACAACATGATAAGCAGATTGAAGTTGCGCGAGATGTTGCAAGTCAAATTCGTCGCGGCAATCACAACATCACTGGCGTGATGATTGAGTCGCATCTAGTTGCAGGTCGCCAAGATCTCATCGAAGGTCGCGAGCTTGTTTATGGTCAGAGCATCACCGACGCCTGTATTAATTGGGGTGACAGCGTGCCGGTGCTCGAACAGCTGGCCGCCGCGGTCAGAGATCGCCGCGAAGCCTAAAAAAAGCCCGCCTAAGCGGGCTTTTTTGTTAGTCGTAATCCTTATCCTTCCAAGTTCTTAGCGCTCTAAAAACTGCTGCTGGAGAAGTCAGCGACTCCCCAGCCCATTTTTCAGCAGCAGCGATAACTACTGACTCTTGCGTACGCATAAAAGGATTGGTTGCTAACTCATCTTTCAGAACTGAGGGCACTGTGGGCTGATTTGCTTCGCGCTTATCTTCAACGGTTTGTTGACGTTCAGCTAAGGCTGCACTATTAGGCTCAACCCATTTAGCAAACCCTAAATTCGCCTCCGTGTATTCATGCGCACAATAAACTTTCGTTTCCGCTGGTAGCTTTGCCAGCTTAAGCAATGACGCACTGAGCTGCTCAAAAGTACCGCTAAATACACGGCCGCAGCCACCCGCAAACAAGGTATCACCACAAAAAAGCGAACCGTCAGTCACATAAGCAACATGGCCTTCGGTATGTCCTGGCACATCCAAAACAGTGAATGTCACATCCAGATTCTTTAGCTCAATCTGGTCGCCTTCAGCTACCGCAACTTCTTTGAGTCGAATCGCTTCATTTGCTGGCGCGTACACCACCGCATTCGGCCAACGCTGCTTGAGGCCTTCAATACCGCCCACGTGATCACCATGTTTATGTGTGATCAAAATCGCATCTAGGGTTAAGCCTTGAGACTCCAGCGTTTCGATGACTGGATCTTCATCACCCGGATCAACCACCGCACAATGCTCATTTGACGAGGTAGTCAACAACCAGATGTAGTTATCTTCAAAAGCAGGGATACCAGCGATGTGCATCTTATTTTCCGTAAAGCTCTTCTTTCGACATGATCGGCGCTTTGTCGACCACCACCTGATCGCCATCAATCTTGTTGTAAAAACAATCACGACGACCGGTATGGCATGCCGGGCCAGTTTGATCGACGAGCAGCAAAATCGTGTCCCCATCGCAATCGAGTCGCATCTCTTTTAGCACCTGTACTTGGCCCGATGATTCACCTTTACGCCAGTACTGCTGACGTGAGCGTGACCAATAGCACACGCGGCCGGTTTCCAAGGTTTCGAGCAGCGCATCACGATTCATCCACGCCATCATTAAGACCTCTTTTGAATCGAACTGCTGAGCAATCGCGGGCAGCAAGCCATCCTGATTCCAAGGCATCTGATCAATCACCCCTGAGAGATCCATTGATTGCCCTGTTTCGAGCGACTCTAATTGCTTAAATACCGACATAACAACTCCTAAATTAATGCCCGCATGATAGCTCAGGCGACTCAGGTTTTTGTCGTCCTGAAACCGCCTGTCAGGTAATATCGTGCCTGAGGTACATGAACTCTATGAGAATTTATCGCGTTTCATTCCATAACAATGGCAAGGTCTACCAGCTGCATGCTGAAAGCGTAGGCCAAAGCGACTTATGGGGGTTTCTTGAAATCGCCGATTTTCTATTCGACGAACACACATCCGTTGTTATTGATCCCTCAGAAGAAAAACTAAAAAATGAATTCGCTAACGTGGATGTGATTTATGTGCCGATGCATGCGGTCATCCGTATTGACGAGGTCAGCAAGCGTGGTGCCAACAAGATCATTGACTCAAAAGGCGCACCCAATAACGTGATGCCTTTCCCCGGTATACCGGGAGGCGCGACAGGCGAATAAGAGGATTTGCACATGAGCACTGAACCCACCATTTCGCCCTTACAGCAACGCGTTCAACAACAACGCGCTCATCTACAAAATCTTTTATACGACCCGATGCATCGTACTGCGCGTCGCATTGCTAGCGTATGGGGTGATCGTGAAGCCGTTGAAGATCGCCTGATGGATTCAATGGCCAAGGTGCCTTATGTCACCTTTCTCTACATTCTCGATTTGGATGGCAAACAGCTCACCTCCAATGCCAGCCATAACGGACTAATCGAAGAAAAATTTGGCGTTGATCGTTCAGAGCGTCCTTACTTCATTGGGATCAATGATGATCATGATATGACCTTATCCGAGGCCTATATCAGTATCCGTGCGAATCGCCCATCAGTAACCGCCATTGAAAAGATCTACATTGGCGAAGAAGTGGTGGGTTATGTCGGTGCCGACTTCGACTTGCGAAAACTACCGATTACCAAAGATATCTATACCGACCCCTCACGTTGGCGCCAGATTAAAGGTGACCCATCGATTCGCAGTCAGGTATTTGAGCAGACCCGTATCAAAAGTCGCTTAGACGAACAGATCGAAACCATCCTGCCGGTGATGCGTGAGCTAATCTTGGAGAATGGCGTTTTCCACTTGAAGCTCCACTTCTCAAGTAGCCGAGCGACCTTCTGGACGATGGCCGACCCTTATCGTTATCAAGTTGTTGAGTATGACGACCTGATCGATCCCGATATCTGCTTAGCTTTCCCTCATCACAAATATCCTGATAACGCCGTGGTGCCGAGAAAAGATATTCGCCCTATTCTCGAGACGTTTGTGCACTTGAGAACGGCTGACGACACGATTTATCTCCGCGCAGGTTCGATCAATATTTTTAACGGGATTATTGGTTTGAACTTCTCATGCGATGGTTCGCATTACATCCCACATAATGAATTCCTCTCGCGAGACTCTGAGTTCTGGGGCGGCATGTAAACCGCATTTCGACGTGGTTGATTTCATCACGCAAGTCACTAAAAATACGCAGCAGAATTGGTAGTCGAGCTTTACAGCATGCGTACACAAGACAAAATTACCCAAGCCCTTGAGAAAGATTTCTCACCACTTCATCTTGAGGTGGTTGATGAGAGCCACACACACAATGTGCCTGACGATGCGCAATCTCACTTTAAAGTGACTTTAGTCACCGATAAGTTTGATGGGCTCACCCTCATCAAGCGTCATCGCGCAGTGAACACCTCTCTTGATGGCGAAATCCGCGACAGTATTCATGCTCTCGCTTTACACACAATGACACCTGAAGAATGGTTCGCCAAAGGCGGTCAATCTCCTGACTCACCCCCTTGCTTAGGCGGAGATAAGTAATGCTGTTAAAACTGATTCGTAATGCACTCGGTGGTTTAATTTGGCTAGGTGATCGCATCACACGCCCCTCACCGATTAAACGCTCAGCCGACGCACAACTAGCTGCAGATAAAGCAACTGCCAACATGGCGCTCTATCAATTCCCGCTTTGCCCATTTTGTATAAAAACCAAACGCGCGATGCATCGCTTAGGTCTTAACATCGAGAAGCGTAATGCGATGAGCGATTTGGCACATCGCGAGCGTTTAGAGAAAGAAGGCGGCCAGATCAAAGTGCCTTGCTTGCTGATTGAGGAAGATGGCGAAGCACGTTGGATGTATGAATCCAACGACATCATCGCTTATTTAGAAAAACGTTTTGCTTAAAGCTTAGCCATGACAGTGGCCGTCAGCACCGTGTGCATGGCCATGTTGTAGCTCAGTTTCTGTTGCTTGGCGCACTTCGATAACCTCAAGGTCAAAACGAATATCGCGCCCAGCTAACTCGTGGTTACCATCAACGGTAACCGTTTTATCGTCCACATCGATCACGCGAACCAGCACCACTGAGCCATCTTCCATCTCGGTCTCAAAGCGCATACCCACTTCAATCACATCGATACCAGGGAAACTGCTGCGCGGTACAACATCAATCAACCGCTCATCAATATCACCAAAAGCATCATCAGCACTCAGTGGCACTTCAAATTTATCGCCAACCTCGTGGCCACTTAGGGCAACTTCCAAGCCCGGCAATAACTCGCCCATGCCATGCAGGTACATCAAAGGACCTTCGTTATCTGACGAATCGATCAGGTTGTTATCTTGGTCGTAGAGTTTGAAGTTACAGGCAACGACTGTTTTATCTTGAATCTTCATATCATGTCCTCTGAGACCTTAAGCCTCTGCTACAAAGCGCATCGAAAAATCAATTGCGCGAATATCTTTGGTTATCTCACCGACCGAAATGTCATCCACGCCAGTTTGCGCAATATCACGTACGGTATCTAAATTAACGCCGCCTGAGGCTTCGAGTCGCGCACGACCCTGATTAATCTCAACCGCTTCACGCAACTGCGGCAAACTCATATTGTCGAGCAGCACTCGCTTTACACCAGCAGCTAGCGCTTCTTCTAACTGCTCATGTGTCTCGACTTCAATCTCGATCTCAACATTTGGATGTTCGGCAAACGCACGATGCAATGCCGCAGTTACCGTACCGGCAGATTCAATATGATTCTCTTTAATGAGAATCGCATCGTGCAATCCCATGCGATGATTTGATGCGCCACCACAGGTCACTGCATACTTCTGCGCCATGCGAAGCCCGGGAATCGTCTTGCGAGTATCAAGGATGCGTACACCGGTATCTTCTACCGCTTTGACATACTCTGCTGCTTTAGAAGCCGTCGCTGACAGGGTCTGTAAAAAATTCAGTGCTGTACGTTCAGCTGTTAATACCGAACTTGCCAAACCATGAATGCGACAAAGCACTTGATCAGCTTCGACTTCATCGCCATCAACAACAGCCCAGTCAATCTCAACCGCCGAATCAATCTGCGCAAAGACTTCGTTGAACCATGCAACACCACACACCACCGCTGATTCACGACTAATCACGGTTGCTTGAGCAAGCGTATTCGAGTCGATCAATGATGCGGTCAGATCACCCGCACCAACATCTTCAGTGAGCGCCTCCGTCACCTGAGATTGAATTTGTGATGCCGATGGCAAAATCACTTAAAGGATCTCAAGTAACTCAACATCAAAAACTAATGTCGCATTAGGCGGAATAACACCACCTGCGCCTTGAGCGCCATAACCCAAATTTGGCGGAATCGTCAGCTTACGCTTACCACCCACTTTCATACCTTGAACACCTTCATCCCATCCACGGATAACCATGCCAGCACCCAGTGCAAACTGGAAAGGATCATTACGATCAACGCTTGAATCAAATTTAGAACCGTCGGTTAACCAACCGGTGTAGTGCACGGAAACGCGCTGACCCGCTGCAGCCTCTGCACCATTACCTTCCACCATATCTTCGTATTTCAAACCACTATCGGTCATTACTTCTGCCATGTCTTTCTCCAAGCCGGAAACTCAAATCAGCGCATTGTATCTGCATCTAGCCCTAGCCGCCCGCCTGCTCTACCATCTAGCTTATGTTGGTTTCATTATGCCAAGGTGAGTTTCACCACACACTTGCAGACACCCAAAGCGTGGCCTTGGTGCTATTCACCAGTCCAGAATGCGGTAGCTGTCGTCAGATCAAACAACTCCTCCCAAAGCTGGTAGAGACACATTCCGACTGGCAAATTTTCGAGGTGGATGCACAGCAGGAGATGGGGCTTACTCAAGAGTTCGAGGTATTTCATCTACCGACCTTATTCCTGTATCACGCAGGCGCTTTTCATTGTGAGCTTCGCGCGCAAGCGACATTAACTGACATTCAAGATAAAGTGGCCGAAGCACTTCAACAACCAGCACAGGAAGCACCTTAATGTCATATTGGCTAGATGCGGTGAAACACACCCCCTCGCCCAACTTTGATGCACGACCTACCGACTGCTCGATTGATTTATTGGTGATACATAACATTAGTCTGCCACCCGGCGTATTTGAAGGCGATGACGTGGAAGCCTTTTTCCTAAATCAGCTTCATCACAGCAAACACCCTTTCTTTGAAGAGATACGAGAGCTCAAAGTCTCATCGCATCTTTTCATCCGTCGCGATGGTAGTGCGCAGCAATTTGTCGACCTCGATAATCGCGCATGGCATGCCGGCCAGTCGACTTGGCAAGGTAAAGAACGTTGTAACGATTTTTCTATTGGTATCGAACTAGAAGGCACTGATGATCAAACCTTTACCGACGCTCAGTACAAAACATTGATTCAACTGACCCTTCAAATTCAACAACAATACCCCGACATTACCAACGACCGTATCGTCGGTCACAGTGATATCGCTCCGGACCGCAAAACCGATCCTGGTCCACATTTTGATTGGTCACGTTATCGCCAAGGACTCTCTCAATAAGTCATTTGAGCTGCTAAACTCAAAACATCTTTATCGAGTATTCCACCCATGAGTTTCTTAATCGCCCTTTTAGTTGTTATCGCTGAACGCGCCTTATGGAATTTAGATGCACATCGCAATCACGCTTTGTTGCAATTAATTGAAACGCGTCTACAAAAGATCTCCGCCTTAAATAAAGTGCTAGCAACACCCTATGGCCGATTTGCGTTACTCGTTGGACTGCCTGTTGCCTTAGTTTTTATCATCCAGCTCACGCTGGATGATGCTTGGCTACTCGAAATTCCTTTTTACGCAGCTGCACTTTGGTTCTCCTTGGGTCCAACCGATCTAGGTCGAGAGATCGAGAGCTTGTTAAACAAACAACGCCAACACTCTGAAACCGGGCGTGGCGATTATCGCGACATCATGCAACGCGCCTTCATTGGCGCGAACGATGGCTTATTCGCTCCTCTATTCTGGTTCGCATTTCTCGGACCTGTTGGCGCTTTTGCCTATCGTTGGTATGCCAACTGGATGGAAGATAACGCTGGCGATAATCCTTTATTCCTCACTACTTGGACCTATATCAATTGGATACCGGTGCGACTCACCCTACTTTGCTTTGCTATTGCCGGAAACTTTGATGCGGTTGCTGCAGCATGGAAGAACAGTGAATCCAATGAAACAGACAACACCGGCGCTACAGATATCCTTGCGTCTGCGGGCATTGCCGCTTTAGAGCAAGCGGCTCCTCGTTCACATTCAGAGCTGGATGTAGAAGATGCCATGGCGCTAGTTTGGCGCAGCCTAACTTTATGGATGGTCTTATACGCATTGATCAGCTTGATCGACTAATGCGCTTTCTACTAACTAGCCTTTGGCTATTAAGCTCTACCGCCTTTGGGGCAAGTGTTACTGACGATCTCGGTCGCCAGGTAACCGTTGCATCGCCAGCACAACGCATCATCACTTTATCGCCTCATAGTACCGAGTTCATACGTGAGCTTGGTATAACCGATCGTCTTGTCGCTGCTGCGAATGACGGCAAGTCCTTACCTGCAACAACACAAGTCATCAGTGGTTATGGCGCGCTAGATCGCGAGTGGTTACTCAGCAAACAACCCGACTTAGTGATTGCATGGGGGTCAGGTAACCGATCACAAGATATCGCCTGGCTTACTGAAAACAAGATTCCGACCTTTGTTAGCGAACCCGCTTCATTAAAAGCGATTGCCGACACACTCATCAAACTCGGCAAGCTGACGGACTCACAAATTCATGCTCAACAAGCAAGTGACCAGTTCTTACATAATCTTCAACAAGCTTGCCCAACGGCGGTCAATGAACAAGAAGTGCATATCGTGATTTGGGATCAACCTGCAATGACTCTAGGTGGCGAGCACTGGCTTAATGAGTTACTTGAGAAAGCGCATTTCAAAAACACTTGGCAGCACATAAAGCGCATGGTCTTTACCATCGAGCGTGAAGCTGCCATGAACAAACAAACGATTGCTCAGGTTGATTTAAGACAGGGTCAAACAGCCAGCGAGAAACGTTTTGTCAGCGAGCATCTAAACCGCCCAAGCCCATCCCTGGCACTTGGACTTAAAGAATTGTGTGAGCAACGCCGGAATTAAGCGTAACGACGCTCTTCACCCTCACCGGCAACGTTTTCAACGCAGCGGCCACAGAGCTCAGGATGCTCAGCGTTAGCGCCGACATCTGATCGATGATGCCAACAACGTGGGCACTTCTCAGCAGCACTCTTTGCTGCCAATAAAGCCAAACCTCCAAGCTCAGTCGACACGGCGTCCGCAGACTTATCCGCCATCGGTGCTAGGCTAGCGCTTGAGGTCAAAGTGACAAAGCGTAGCTCATCACCCAAGCCTTGCAGCACACTCACTAAGGCATCATCAGCATATAGCGTGACATCCGCTTCGAGAGAAGAACCAATCACACCCTCTTTACGCAAAGCTTCTAACTGCTTACTCACCTCAGAACGTACGGCTTGAATCTTTGCCCAACGCTCACGTGACGCTTCCGCATCTGGCATAGCGCTCAAGCCTTCGTACCATGTCTCAAGGAAAACTGACTCAGAACGCTCACCCGGCATAAAGCCCCATGCTTCATCTGCCGTGAAACTCATCACTGGCGCCAACCAACGTACCATCGCTTCGGCAATGTGATACATCGCAGTCTGACACGAACGACGCCCCAAGCTATCAGCTGCCATTGTGTACTGACGGTCTTTGATTACATCCAAGTAAAATCCACCCAAATCACTTGAACAGAAGTTCAAAATCTTTTGATAGATCACATGGAAGTTATAGTCTTTATACGCCGCTTCAATATCCGCTTGTAACTGATTCGCACGATCAATTACCCAACGATCTAATTCAATCAGTTGATCATTAGCAACCACATTGCTTGCTGGATCAAAGCCATTCAAATTAGACAGCAAGAAGCGCAACGTATTACGAATACGGCGGTATGCATCTGCCGTGCGCGTTAAGATTTCATTCGATACCGACATCTCTGCGCGGTAGTCCGTTGCAGCCACCCACAAGCGAATGATGTCAGCACCCAAGGTCTTCATCACATCTTGCGGGCTGATCACGTTACCGATCGACTTCGACATCTTTTTGCCTTGTGCATCAACGGTAAAGCCGTGAGTCAAACACGCCTTGTAGGGCGCTTTGCCATTCATTGCCACTGAGCTAAGCAAGGATGATTGGAACCAACCACGGTGTTGGTCAGAGCCTTCAAGATATAAATCTGCAGGTGAGCTCAAACCATCGCGTCTATCCAACACGCAAGCATGTGTCACACCCGAGTCAAACCAAACGTCTAAAGTGTCAGGCACCTTTTCATACTTATCCGCATCACTATCAAGCAAGTCAGAGACTTCCATATCAAACCATGCCTGAATACCTGACTCAGCCACTTTCTGCGCCACCTTCTCAACCAACACTTCGGTTTCTGGGTGCAGCTCGCCCGTATCTTTATGAATCAAGAACGTAACCGGGACGCCCCAGGTACGCTGACGCGAGATACACCAGTCAGGACGATTCTCGACCATGCCTTCAATACGTGCCTGACCCCAATCGGGCAACCACTGTACTTGTTTGATCTCAGTCATCGCTGCATCACGCAGACCATTCTCTGACATACCGATAAACCACTGCGGGGTTGCGCGGAAAATAATCGGTGTTTTATGGCGCCAACACACAGGATAGCTATGCGTGAACTTGGCGTCCTTAACTAAAGCGCCATGTTCTTTCAAAACCTCAATCACATGCTCGTTAGCTTTGAATACATGCTCACCCGCAAACAGCTCAGTGCCTTCAACATAACAACCGTTACCACCAACCGGATTATCAACGGGCAAGCCATACTTCTGGCCGACGACAAAGTCATCGACGCCATGACCCGGTGCGGTATGCACTGCGCCAGTACCTGCTTCGAGCGTAACGTGATCACCCAGGATCACTGGCACCTGACGATCATAGAAAGGATGTTGCAGTTGCTGATGCTCAAGATCCGCACCCTTACAGCTAGCCATCGCCACTGGGTTATCGATACCCCAGCGCTGCGCGACCTCTTCGAGCATGCCATCAGCAACAACAAGACACTCATCGCCGTGTTGCACCAAGACATAATCAAGCTCTGCATTTAGCGCAACGCCTTGGTTAGCTGGCAATGTCCATGGAGTCGTCGTCCAAATCACGACCGAAACTAACCCCTTTGCATCCGGGTCGCCAAACGCAGCTAGCACCGCAGCTTGATCAACCGCACGGAAGCGCACATCAATCGCAAACGACTCTTTGTCTTTGTACTCAACTTCCGCTTCTGCCAATGCAGAACCACAATCAGTACACCAATGCACAGGCTTTGAACCTTTAACGATGTGTTTATTCTTAGCGATCTTTCCGAGCGAGCGAACAATGTCGGCTTCCTGCTCAAAGTTCATGGTGAGATATGGATTCTCCCAATCACCCAACACACCCAAACGTTTAAAGTCGGTACGCTGTTTATCCACTTGCTTGAACGCATACTCACGACACGCCTTACGGAAGTCGGCTGCACTTACCTTGTGACCTGGCTTACCCACTTTCTTTTCAACTTGCAGCTCAATAGGCAAGCCATGACAGTCCCAACCTGGCACATAAGGCGCATCAAAGCCATCTAAGGTACGGCTTTTGACGATGATGTCTTTGAGAAGCTTATTTACTGCGTGACCGATATGGATATCACCGTTCGCATACGGAGGACCGTCATGCAGAATAAAAGTGGGACGACCTTTGAATGCCTCACGAATTTTTTGGTACAGACCTTTCTCTTCCCAGCCCTTGAGCATCTCAGGCTCACGGTTAGCCAGATTCGCTTTCATAGGAAAGCCGGTTTGTGGCAGGTTCAAAGTCTCTTTGTAATTACTCACGTCTCAATCCGTCAGTGTTAAGGCAGCTTACTGCTGCGCCTGTTTAAAAAAGTCTCGCGCCGTCTCAACATCCTTTTGGATTTGTGTTGTTAACGCCTCGAATGATTCAAATTTTTTCTCATCACGGATGCGCTGCATAAAATGCACCGACACCCGCTGACCATAGGTATTGGCATTAAAATCTAATGCGTGCACCTCAAGGGTAAAGCGATCATCGCCTTCCACCGTAGGACGGTTACCGACATTCGCCACACCGTTCTGTGGCCCTTGTTCTAAGCCATCGATACGCACCGCAAATACGCCTCGCACCGATGGGTGCAATCTACCGAGCTGAATGTTCATGGTAGGAAAGCCAATCTGTCGACCGCGCTTATCTCCATGCCCTACTCGACCTGTAATACGGTAATCACGACCCAAGCATTTTTCCGCTTGATTAAAATCACCCGCTAACAGCGCACCACGGATACGCGTGCTGCTGACCCGCTCAGCATCGATCTCAAACGTCGGCAAACTTTCCACCGCAAAACCCAGCGCTTCACCCATCTGCTGCAACAAAGCAAAGTTGCCTTTGCGCTGATGGCCAAAACAGAAGTCATCTCCCACATAGAGATGCTTAACGCCTAGCTGCTCAACCAATAGTTGCTTCACAAACTCTTCTGCAGGTTGTGTGGCTAAAAACTGGTTAAAACGCAAAATCAATGTGCGATCAATTTGCTGCGCTTCGAGAAGGTGTAGCTTCTCAGCTAACCGAGTCAAACGCGCAGGCGCTTTATCGGGAGCAAAATATTCGATCGGTGTTGGCTCAAAGGTAATCGCCAATGACGGCAAGCCTAAGGCCTCAGCGCGCTGCTTTACCGCCGTGATCACTTGGGCGTGACCTAAATGCACACCATCAAAATTCCCGATCGTTGCGACGCAACCTCGGTCTGATGATTTCACATTGTGTAAGCCACGGATTAGTCGCACGGACAGCGCTCAACGCAAAGAGCACATTATATAAGGAATGGCTTGGAGACGTCGCGGGTTCAGCGCTTTTCTGTTGGGGTTTTAATGCTATCCCAGAGTAAAAAGATCACGCCCAGCGTAATGGCGGCATCGGCTAAGTTAAATGCTGGGAAGTAAGCTCCGCTCCAATGCCACTGCAGAAAGTCGATCACCTTGCCAAGCCAGATTCGGTCGATAAGGTTCCCAACAGCACCACCTAATAGCAGCACCAGCCCATAAGCCAGCCAGACCTCATGCGCTTTAATGCGTGTTAGCCAGACCACAAAGACCACACTCATCACCGCCGAGATCAACAGAAACACATAGCGCTGCCAACCACCTGCATCGGCTAAAAAGCTGAAGGCTGCCCCTTCGTTGAACACTAAGGTGAGATTAAATACGGGCAACACTGTGACCACCTCAAAGGGTTCAAACGTCCCTAGCACCCACAGTTTGGTCAATTGATCGAGTAACACGATGACAATCGCCATCAGAAAATAACGCTTCACTTGGCCACCGCTCGACGCCAATCACGTAAACGCATACCGCTCACCCACAACACTGCAAAGTAAGTGATCGCTGCAGCCGCAATCACACCCAATAACAAAGCACCTAACAACCAACCCTGAATCGCAAACCAGTCGATCTGATCAAACGCGAGTAAATAGATCACTGCCGCCATCGCCGCACCCGCGAGAACCGACTGAATAATGAACTTTTGCCAACCAACCTGTGCCTGGAAAACTTCCTGCTTCTGCAGACCACGCCACAACAGATAGGCGTTCACAAAAGCTGACAAACTTGTCGCCAGGGCAAGGCCCGCATGAGCCAACGGCCAGATTAAAATCAGGTTAAACACCATATTCAGCGCCATCGCGATGACGCCAATTTTCACTGGTGTTTTTGTGTCTTGGCGAGCGTAGTAGCCCGGCGCTAGCACCTTAATCTGAATAAAAGCGATCAAGCCCAGCGAATAGGCCATCAAGCTCTGACTCGCCATTAGGCTATCGGTGTGATCAAAACGCTCCGAGCCAAACAAGGTTTCCATCATCGGCAGCGCCAACATACCCAAACCAATCGCAGCCGGCAGGCCAAACAGCCACCCCATGCGGATACCCCAATCGAGGGTGCGACTAAATTGCTGTGGATCTGCCTCATGCTTGTCATGCGATAACTGCGGCAACAGCACCGTACCAAGCGCAACACCCAACACCCCCAGTGGGAACTCCATCAAACGATCTGAATAATAAAGCCACGAGATACTGCCACTTTGCAGAAATGAGGCGAGCACCGTATCGAGCAATAGATTGATCTGGGTAACCGAAACTGCAAACAACGCCGGCAACATCAATACCAGCACACGCTTAACCCCAGGGTCAGAAAAACCGAGCCGCGGTCTGGGCAATAACTTCAATGAAGCCAAGAAAGGAATCTGGAACACGAACTGTGAGATACCTGCAATCATTACACCCCAAGCCAAAGCTACGACCGGCTGCTCCATTTGTGGACTGAGCCAAATGGCACAACCAATTAATGAAAGATTGAGCAATACAGGGGTGAACGCAGGAACCGCAAAGCGCTTATGAGAATTGAGCACACCACCAGCAAAAGCGGTCAGCGAGATAAAGAAGAGATACGGGAAGGTTAGGCGCAACATCTCAGCGGCCAGATCAAGACGCTCCGACTCACCCTCCATCACCCAGCCAAAGGCAAATAAGGACACCACCACCGGTGCCGCAATCACGCCAATGGCGGTCACAATCAGCAACACTAGCCCGAGCGTGCCAGCAATCGCGTCCACAAAGTGCTTTAGCTCACGGTACTCGCGTTGCGTTTTGTATTCGGTTAGAACAGGTACGAACGCGGTAGCAAACGCCCCCTCAGCAAATAGGCGGCGCAGAAAATTGGGGATTTTGAAGGCGACAAAAAAGGCATCGGTTAGCGCATCAGCCCCGAAAAGCCTGGCCAAAACGAGATCTCGGACAAAGCCTAGAATGCGTGAGAGCATGGTAAAGGAACCCACGGTCGACAGTGATCGGATTAAAGACAGCGTCAGTCCTCCTCTATCGAGCTAATTCCCGCCGTTCGCGGGCAAATTATAGGCTTTGCGCGGCAAGAGTTTAAACTCAGATAGAGGTTGACAACCCCCCGCAAACTCCTGATAATCCACGCCCTCATTAGTAAGCCCCCAACTTTCAGGAGTTCTGAAGTGGCAAACTCTGCACAAGCAAAAAAGCGCGCACGCCAAGCTGAAGGTCGTCGCCAAGCAAACGCTGGTCGCCGCAGCAACATGCGCACCGCGATTAAAAAGGTATTGGCTGCAATTACTGCTGGCGACAAAGGCGCTGCACAAGAAGCATTCAATGCTGCTGCTCCAATTTTGGATCGTGAGTCAGGTAAAGGCCTTATTCACAAGAACAAGGCTGCTCGCCATAAGAGCCGTTTGAACGCGCAAATCAAAGCGTTGTAATCAAACATCCTTGGAAAAAAGCCGGCGACAGCCGGTTTTTTTGTGTCCCGAATAAATAACTTTTAGCGCATCCATTAGTTTTTTTAGGCTACCACTTCTAAAAATTCGGGATTAATATCTTCTTTAGCTAGAAACTCTTTTGCCCTGAGGGGGGACATAAGGGTAAAACGATAAGAATAAAAGCCAACATATCTAGCAGTACATCAGCCCGAGCTTGCCTCGGGTTTTTATTTGCACGGGATTTTATAACACGACCAGATTATCTCGGTCGATCAGCTCTGGCTCATCAACATAGCCCAAGAGAGCGGCAATCTCAGAAGACGGCTTGCCCTGAATCTTACGTGCCTCATCTGCACTGTAATTGACTAGACCACGTGCGATCTCAACGCCCTGCGCATCAATACATGAAACGAGCTCACCACGAATAAACTGGCCGCTAACATCACTCACACCGACCGCAAGCAAACTACTGCCCGAGCTCTGCAGCACTTTTACCGCACCGGCATCCAACACCAAACTACCTTTAACTTGCAGATGACCAGCCAACCAACGCTTACGCGCATCATCCGCCTCTTCTTGCGCAAGCAACAAAGTACCGAGCTGCTCACCTTTTGATAAGCGCGCCAAAACAGACTCTTCTCGACCAGCGGCAATCACCGTCGCCGCACCAGAACGACCCGCAAGTCGTGCCGCACGCAACTTGGTTGCCATACCGCCACGTCCTAAGCTGCCACCATCACCTGCAACGGCATCCAGCTCCTTTGCATTGGCTTGCGCCACACTAATCAGTTTCGCATCGCTGTTATGACGTGGATCGGCATCAAACATACCCTGCTGGTCGGTTAGCAAAACAACCAAATCGGCTTCGATCAAATTTGCGACCAAGGCAGCCAATGAGTCGTTATCGCCAAATCGCAATTCGTCATTGGCGACCACATCATTCTCGTTAACCACAGGCACAACACCCAGTGATACCAAAGAACGCAAGGTGCCACGCGCATTTAAATAACGCTTTCGATTCGAGAGGTCATCATGCGTCAGCAGCACTTGTGCGGTATGTAATCCACGACGCTTGAACTCGCTTTCCCACGCTTGCACCAAACCCATTTGACCAATTGCAGCAGCGGCCTGTAGATCATGCAGGGCTTGTGGACGCTTAGACCAACCCATGCGAGTCATGCCTTCAGCAACTGCGCCAGATGACACTACGACAATCTCTTTACCACTAGCAATCAAATCCGCCAGCTGATCAACCCATGCAGCCAGACGCGCAAGATCAAGCCCCTGACCATCTTCAGTGATCAGTGCACTACCAATTTTGACCACCCAACGCTGGGTGCTTTGTAGTTCGCTATGGGTTTTTATCATTACTTCAAAGGATCGTAAGGCTCATCATCAGCAACTGCAGCTTGTACCGCGATCTCATCACGCAAAGCATGCAGATGTTTGACCACAGTATCCTGCAACTCTTTCAATCCGTCACGGGTTACAGATGAAATGGCAAACACTGGGCCCTTCCAATTCAACTCGCTCAACAAGGCATCGCGTGATTCCGCAAAAGCTTCGTCATCCAGAAGGTCACACTTACTGATCACTAGCCAACGCTCACGATCAGCTAGCTCAGGGTCAAACTTTGCAAGCTCGTCTGCGATATCAATCACCTGCTGTGCCGGCGAAACTGACTCGTCCATTGGTGCAATATCCACCAAGTGCAACAACAAGCGGGTACGCGAAAGATGCTTGAGAAACTGAATACCCAATCCCAAACCTTCTGCCGCCCCCGGAATCACACCAGGAATATCAGCAATCACAAAACTGCGATCTGAGCCGGCACCCACAACACCTAAGTTTGGATACAGCGTCGTAAAGGGATAATCAGCAATTTTAGGGCGCGCACTCGACATCGCAGTGATTAAGCTCGACTTACCGGCATTTGGCATACCCAGCAAACCAACATCCGCTAACACGATCAGCTCGAGTAATAAGTTACGACGCTCACCGGCGGTGCCCGGTGTCGACTGACGTGGCGCGCGGTTGGTACTGCTCTTAAAGTGAATGTTGCCAATGCCATGCTCACCACCTTGAGCCACTAGCAGGCGCTCACCGTGGGTCATCACCTCGCCAATCACCTCTTCAGTATCCGAATCGGTAACGCGCGTACCCACTGGCACCATGATGATCTTGTCTTCGCCTTTGCGACCATACATCTGACGGCTCATGCCGTTCTGACCACGTTCAGCTTTGTGATGACGCAGGTGACGGAAATCGATCAGCGTGTTGAGACCTTCGTGACCTTCAAGGTATACGCTGCCGCCATTACCGCCGTCACCGCCATCAGGACCACCAAACGGTACGAACTTCTCACGACGAAAACTCACACAGCCGCTACCACCGTCACCGGCTTCTACGCGTATCACTGCTTCATCAACAAATTTCATCTCTGTTCCCGTTTGCGCCCTTGTCTAGCGCCAATAACAAAAAAGCCCCGTCAGGTGACGAGGCTTTTAGTGTTCGATTGTTCAGCAATTACGCTGTAACAATGCTCACAGTCTTACGGTTCTTTGGACCTTTGGTCTCAAACTTAACTACACCGTCAGCCTTCGCAAATAAGGTGTGGTCTTTACCGATACCTACGTTAACACCCGGATGAACCTTGGTGCCACGCTGACGGATCAAAATGTTACCCGCCAAAACTTCTTGGCCGCCGAAACGCTTTACGCCTAAACGCTTACTATTGGAATCGCGACCGTTCTTAGTACTACCACCGGCTTTTTTATGTGCCATTGTCTCGCTCTCCTCAGCCTTTGATGCCAGTCACTTCAAGCTCAGTAAACGCTTGACGGTGACCCTGACGCTTCATGTGATGCTTACGACGCTTAAACTTCAGGATATGGACTTTCTTGCCACGGCCATGAGACTTAACAGTCGCAGTTACGGTGCTGCCATCGAGATAAGGCGCGCCAACTTTAATGTTGTCGCCATCTGCGATCATCAACACTTTATCTAATTCAATGCTTGCACCTTCGTCAGCAACCAGTTTCTCAACTTTTAACGTTGAACCTTCAGCGACGCGGTACTGCTTACCACCAGTTTGGATTACGGCGTACATCTCGCACACTCTCCATAGAATTCTTAACAAAATCAGGCGCAAGGGGCCCAAGAAAGAGGCGGGATTCTAGCGATGAAGGCCTTATGCGTCAACACAAAATCCAGTTATTTAGCGGATTACTTGACGTACCTGACCCCTCACCCTAGCATCCGCACACTCAAAACAGCCCGAAACCCTCAAGGTTTAGCGAAATTTAATGGATTTAGACGCAATTCGAGAGCTAATCAGCAGTGATTTAGCCGCAACCGATCAACTGATTCTCGATCGACTCGCTTCAGATGTCGTACTGATTAATCAGGTCGGCCACTACATTGTTGGCAGTGGCGGCAAGCGTTTGCGCCCTGTGATCGTGCTTTTAGCCGCCAACGCATTGGGTTACTCAGGAAAGCATCACATTGATCTCGCTGCGATCGTGGAATTCATCCACACCGCCACCTTGTTACACGATGATGTTGTCGATGGCTCGGAGCAGCGTCGCAGCCGTGATACCGCCAACGCCGTCTGGGGCAATGCTGCCAGCGTACTGGTGGGCGACTTCCTCTACTCACGTTCCTTCGAAATGATGGTCGAGGTAGACGATATGCGCGTGATGAATATTCTCTCGACAGCAACCAATAAAATTGCTGAGGGCGAAGTGTTGCAGTTGTTGAACTGCCATGACCCCGAAGTCGACGAAGCACGTTATCGTGAAGTGATTCTGCGCAAAACCGCAACCCTCTTCGAGGCCGGAACGCGTCTTGCCGGCGTGATCACCGATGCAGATCAGACTATTGATGATGCGCTAGCGGCATATGGTCGTCATCTCGGCACCGCTTTCCAAATGATTGACGATGCGCTCGACTATGGCTCGTCTGGCGTCGACATCGGCAAGAACATTGGCGATGACCTTGCTGAAGGCAAACCAACACTGCCACTCATTCGCGCGATGCAAGTTGGCACGCCCGAGGTCAGTGCTTTGATTCGTCAAGTGATCGAAGAAGGTGGCGTTGATCGTGTTGATGAAGTGATCAAGGCGATCCAAAGTACGGATGCGATTGAATACACCGCCAATCTTGCTCGTGAAGAAGCGCGTCTAGCAAAAGAAGCACTTGAGGCATTGCCAGCATCGGCTTATCGCGATGCCCTAGCGGCCGTTGCTGACTTCTCAGTCGACCGCCCACTGTAAAAATCTCAGGCATAAAAAAACCGCAGACCCAGTTATTGGGTTGCGGTTTTTTTGTTTTTGCTTATCAGTTAAAGGTTATCGTAACCGCGCTCTTCATGTTGCGTGATATCCAAGCCTTCCTGCTCTTCATCTGAAGTCACACGTAAGCCAACCATCGCATCAACGACTTTCAAGATGCCCCATGTAACAACCGCAGTGAATACGATCGTTGCGACAACACCAATGACTTGCACTTTGAATTGATCACCCATGCTAGTGATGCCGTCTGCAAAGCCGTAACCGCTAAACACACCCAATGAGGTTGCAGAGAAGATACCGGCTAACAAGGTGCCTAACATGCCGCCAACACCGTGTACTGGGAAGACGTCGAGTGAATCGTCGATCTTCAATACGCGCTTGATGTACATGGTTGCGTTAAAGCATACGAAACCTGCCAGCAAACCAATGATCAATGCACCGCCAGGACCAACAAAACCAGACGCGGGGGTAATCGTGCCAAGACCTGCCACCATACCAGTAACCGCACCCAATGCACTTGGCTTACCAAACTTGATCCACTCCATGGCAACCCACGTAATAACACCCATCGCTGCAGAGATATGCGTGACCAACATCGCCATCGATGCATCACCATTCGATGCCAAAGCAGAACCACCGTTAAAGCCGAACCAACCGACCCACAACATACCGGCACCCGCAACGGTCATGGTCATGTTATGTGGCGGCATAGCCGTTGTTGGGAAACCGCGACGTGGGCCCATCACCATCGCCGCAACCAAAGCCGCAACACCTGCGGTGATGTGCACAACGGTGCCGCCCGCAAAGTCATAAAGACCCATCGCGCCTAACCAGCCACCGCCCCATACCCAATGGGTAACGGGTACGTAACACAGCAACAACCAGATCGCGCTGAAAAGCAGCATCGCAGAGAACTTCATTCGCTCAGCAAAACCACCCACGATCAACGCTGGCGTAATCACTGCGAACGTCATTTGGAACAACATGAACAATGACTCAGGAATATCGCCACTTAATGTGTCTCTAGCAACACCTGCAAGCAGCACCTTGCTGAAGTCACCGATGTAGGCATTACCTTCGCCAAACGCCAAGCTATAACCAACCAGCAACCATAAAACCGACGCGACTGCCGCGATCGAGAAACATTGCATCAGTACGGACAACACGTTCTTGCTGCGCACCAAGCCCGCGTAGAACAGTGCCAAGCCAGGCAAGGTCATGAAAAGAACCAGTGCGGTTGAGGTCATGATCCAGCTAGTATTTGCCGCATTTAGCTCATCCGCGAAACTCGCCGATGGCAGCACCACAAATAGCGCTAACATCACTTTAGTAATCGTTGCATTCAACATTTGAAAATTCTCTCTCGATCTCGATTATGACTTTACGGGTTTGCCCCATTTTATTATTCCGAGGGTTAAAGCAGGTAGCGTGCCAAAATAGTGCACTTTAAAAACAATCACTTAGGTAGTGAGATTTTCATAACGGCGCATCAATTTGCACCAGATTAGTGCAGGCGCACCAAAAAGACAAAAAACACCCTCCGAAGAGGGTGAGCAGTCAACAATCAACTAGGGAGTAACCGTCACATGAAAAAAACGGTTACTGATTAGTCGGCGGCCTTTTAGAAAAGTTCAGTCAAGTAAATACTCGATATTTTTCTCAGCAAGCCACGCTTGTAAACGCTCCTGCTTAGTTCGCATATCACACGTCAGCGGCAAACCATCCAAATAATGGCCATAGTCTTCGAGCAATGCCGTTTGCTCATCGATCGACAGACCCGTCCATACTCTAAGTGCATTCTTTATAATCATCAGTTTTTAACACCGCACCAATCGAGACCAGATATGAAAATTCGTCACTTAATAGTTGCCATCCTTTTCAGCGGCCTGCTCAACATCGCGCATGCAGAAAATGCCGTGATTGAAGGTATGCAAGAGTATATGGATTTTTCAGGCTATGAAGCGGGCATCATCGTACCGCAACAAATTGATCAAACCGTTTTTGAGGCCGCCTTATTTGTCGACACGCGAGATGCCGGTCAATTTGAGAAAGAGACTATTCCCGGTGCCATCAACATAGAGTGGCGCCAAGTGCTGAATCAGATTGATGAGATCCCTGAAGAGCGCATGACCATCTTATTCTGTAATACCGGTAGTCTATCTTCACAAGCCGTGTTTGCTTTGCGTGTTGCTGGCCGCACAAACGTATTGGTACTTCAGAGCGGCATTAACGGCTGGCGTAATGACGCTGCTTACAAGCCTTAAGGCTCAGAAAGGCATCGGATAAGAGCGAAGCAACTTATCCATGACCGCAAGCAACTCATCTGACAAATCAAAGTCAAACGCAGCGATGTTATCTTCGAGCTGCTTTAGAGTGGTGGCGCCGATAATCGTTGAAGTCACACCGTCAACTTGCGCACACCACGCCAAAGCAAGTTGTGCGGTGGTCATCTGATGATCGGCAGCTAATTGCGCCAACTGCTTAACTGCCGCATTCACCTGTTCTGTATCTCGGAACAAACCCAAACGCTGCGCCTTTGACCAGCGTGCACCCTCTGGTCGCGCACCGTCGATGTACTTACCGCTGAGCACACCCCCAGCGAGTGGCGACCACGGCAAATAAGCCACCTGCTCGTGAACACAGTTCTCAATCAAGTAAGGCCAGTCTTTGGTGTGTAGCAGGCTGAATTCATTTTGAATCGACACTGGGCGCGGCAATCCATGCTGCTTAGCTAACTTTAGATAAACACTGATACCCCAAGGCGTGTCATCAGACAGCCCAAACTCACGAATCTTGCCCGCCTGCTGTGCATCATCCAACGCACACAAAATGTCATACATACCCGCTTCGTGGGCTGCGGCATCCACTTCAGAAAACCTCAGCATACCCGGCCAATGCTTAGCGAAATGTGGCGAGGTGCGATTAGGCCAATGCAATTGATAGAGATCGATATAGTCGGTTTGTAAACGCGTTAAAGAGTCATCAATCGACTTTTTAACTGCTGCAGCATCAATATCCTTACCCTGTCGAATCCAAGGCAAACCATTACCCGCAATCTTGGTTGCCAAAACAAACTCACCACGTCTTGAGGCGTTATCAGCAATCCAATTGCCAATAATCGATTCGGTGGTGCCGTAAGTCTCAGGCGTTGGCGGTACCGCGTACATCTCTGCGGTATCGATAAAGTTAACACCTCTATCTAAGGCAAACTCAATCTGTGCATTCGCGTCTTGCTGATCATTTTGTGTGCCCCAGGTCATGCTACCTAAGCAGACCTCTGAGACATTAATCGAACTTGATCCTAATGAATTAACTTTCATACACACTCAATCTTTTTTATTCGTCATAACGCGAGAATTCACCATCCTAGCCACTGAATACCCAGCACATACACCGCAGTACCTAACAGAATACTAACCATTGCTTGGTGAAAAAGAAGGTGCACAAGGGCGGTTATGACCATAGCAATCGCAATTAACGCATGTCGATTCGCTAGCTCATCAATCAAACCGACCACACTAAAGCCAACCAGCACAACCAATATCATCACCGGCAATACGCGCCCAAAGTGCAGTAATAATCGAGAATCTTTGTGCGCCTTTAAGAGAACAAAGGGCGTTGCTCGTGTCAAAAAGGTTGCGACACCCATGACTGCAAAAAATAAAACCAACTCACCCGTAGTCATGCCGATACCTCTCTACGGTATCCCAGCATCGAGATCATCAAGATTCCGAGAAGACTCAAGAGCAGAAACTGCCCTGGCAAAACCCACCAACTGACAACCACAACAGCAACCGCATAAAGCGCATAAGGGACATGTTGTAGTTGTCGCAAGCGATCAATCAACAACACCAAAAATAACGCCAACATCGAAAACTCAAATCCCTCGCTATTAAACGAAAAGAGCGACTGAAGCCCCGCACCCAATGCGCAGCCAGTAATCCATGCCAAATGGTTCAATATGGTGACCGAAAAATAATAGGACTGCCGCTGCTCAGTCGGCACCGCGTTATGCGTCACCACCGCATAGGTCTCATCGGTAAGGCCAAAAATCATATACCAGCGACGCCAACCCGATACGGAATAGCGATTAATCAGCGTTAAACCATAAAACACATGTCGCACATTGATCACCAAGGTCGCCAGAAACGCTTCAACTAGCCCTGCGCCTGATGCCAACAAGCCCACCGCAAGAAATTGTGCTGAGCCCGCATAAATCATGATTCCTGATACAGGCGCCAACCACCAGGCATAACCCAAGCTCTGAAATAACACCCCAAATGCCATGCCCAAAGGGATGTAGCCCAGCATGACCGGTAAAGAGTGATTGAGCGCTACGCGGAATGGAGTAAAAGTCATATTCAATGGCAGATACCTAATTCCATAGAGAATAAGCAATAGTTACGCAAAGTATTAGTGGATAGCTCTAAGTCGCCCATTTTCATACGCTACACACCTATTTTCATTAAAGAATTCGATTCTTATGTTGCACAATTTCCTGCCTTTCCTTCGCTGGTTCCCTATGGGCAAAGATGGCATCCGCGCCGATCTTCTAGCCGGCATCACGGTTGCACTTGTTTTGGTGCCTCAGAGTATGGCTTATGCCCAACTCGCCGGACTACCCGTGGTCTATGGTTTATATGCTTCATTTATTCCGGTCATCATTGCCTCACTATGGGGGTCTTGTAGTCAGCTACACACCGGACCGGTAGCCATGTTGTCGCTGATGTCCGCAGCTGCACTGATTCCATTTGCAACTCCTGGCAGCGACACCTTTATACAGCTTTCTGTGATGCTTGCCTTAATGGTCGGTGTCTTACGGTTAACACTTGGTGCTCTCAGCTTAGGGGCTATCGTTAACTTACTCTCGAGTCCGGTGATTATTGGATTCACCAACGCAGCGGCGTTAATCATAGGACTTTCCCAGTTAAGTAAAGTCATTGGTGTGCCATTCCCTCGCACTGACAACTACCTAGCCGACCTTTGGCGTGTCTTGGAACAGATACCGGATTTTCACCTACCCACATTATTATTTGGCGCAGGCGCATGGATCTTGATAGTGCAACTTCGCAAGCACCAACCCAAACTGCCGGGTGTGTTGATTGCTGTTGCGATCGCTACGATCGTCAGCGCATTGGTAGGCTATGAAAATAAAATCAACGTGCCAATTTCAAACATCAACGACCAAGTTGCGCGCGAAAAGCTGGAACGCTTCGATACGGCTAACAGTCAACGCAATGCGTTAACAGAACGTATCTCTAGTTTGTCACAACAAGCAGATCGCTTAGAAACAGAAAAAGCGCTCAAGTCAGTTGATAAAGCCGCAGCACTGCGTGCAGAAATTCCTGGACTGCAATTCAACCTCGAGGAAGCGAAGAAAGCCGTCGTTAACCTGAGTGTCGAACTGCATTCACTGAAGCTTTATAGCTACTACAATGCAAATAACGAGTTGAGCTTCTCCGACACTCCAATCACCAAAGAAGACAATACACGTTGGCGCTTTGACAGTGTTAACAATGGCATGGTGCGCTTATCAGCCGGTGGTAATGTTGTTGGCGATATTCCTGAAGGTCTCCCAAGCTTTGCTGTACCTACCGTCGACTGGGAATTGGTTTGGGCTCTCTTCCCTGCGGCTATTGTGATGGCGCTAATTGGCTTTATGGAAGCCACGTCAATCTCAAAAGCGATCGCAACCAACACTGGAGAACGCGTCAACACCAACAAAGAATTGATTGGCCAAGGTCTTGCGAATATTGCGGGCAGCTTCTTTAGCTCATACACCGTTAGTGGCTCTTTCTCGCGCTCTGCAGTCGCCGCGCGAACAGGTGCCAAAACGGGACTGTTTGCTATCGTCAGTGCGTTAGCGGTTGTTTTGGTGTTGCTATTCTTTACCGAATACCTCTACCACCTACCTCAAGCGGTACTCGCCGTGATTGTGATGATGGCTGTATTCAGCCTCATACGTATCAAGCCATTAATCCAAGCTTGGCAAATTGACCGCATGAGCGCCTTAATTGGTATCACCACCTTTTTTGCCACTTTAATCATGGCTCCTGCCATTGCTAACGGCATTTTATTTGGTGTCGCTCTGACTGTACTGCACTATCTTGTCAGCACCATGAAGCCTCGCGCAGAAATTGTTGCGCGCAAACCTGATGGCACACTTGGCGGCATTAAGGCAAACCACCTTGAACCGATTAGCCAAAACTATGTGCCCGTTCGTTTTGATGGCTCTCTATCATTTATCAACGTTGCTTATTTTGAAGATGCCGTATTAGAAGCACATTCAAAATTCCCTAAAGCAAAAGTCATTCTCATCGTCGGTAGCGGCATTAACAGCATTGACGCATCCGGTGAAGAAAAGATACGCGAGGTTGCAGGACGACTCGCTGATGTTGGCGTCTACTTAATGTTTAGTGGACTGAAACATCAAGTGCGTAAGATTGCCGAAGAGTCCGGACTCATAGACTCACTTGGCAGTGAGTGTTTCTTTACCGATAAGCAAACTGCACTCAACTATTTACGAGATAAATACGACCACTAAAAAAATAGCCGCGTTAAGCGGCTATCTCTTTGATCCCGAGGGATTTGTCTGGTAGCAAGGGGCAGATTTGAACTGCCGACCCCCGCATTATGAGTGCGGTGCTCTAACCAACTGAGCTACCTTGCCAGAAGGCGCGAGAATATAGGCTAAACCCCGTGCTGTGTCAATTTATCGGGGTTCAGACGTTGAAGCGGAAATGCATCACATCGCCGTCTTTAACGATGTATTCCTTACCTTCTAAGCGCAGTTTTCCGGCCTCTTTAGCGCCTTGCTCCCCTTTGTGCGCCACAAAATCGTCATACGCGGTGACCTCTGCACGGATAAAGCCGCGCTCAAAATCGGTATGAATCACACCCGCCGCCTGCGGTGCTGTCGCTCCCACACGCACAGTCCATGCACGTACTTCTTTAACACCAGCGGTGAAGTAGGTTTGTAGATCAAGTAAGGCATACCCGGCACGCACCACACGATCCAGACCTGGCTCTTCCAAGCCCATCTCTGCTAAGAATTCGGTGCGATCTTCTTCTTCCATCACCGCAAGTTCCGCTTCGATGGCTGCACAGACAGGTACCACTTGTGCGCCTTCATCTTCGGCATATTGTCGAATCGCATCGAGGTGTGGATTGTTCTCAAACCCATCTTCATTCACGTTAGCAATATATAAGGTGCGCTTGATAGTCAGTAAATGCAGCTCTTTGAGTGAAGCCAACTCGTCATCACTCAAACCCATACGACGCACAGCCGTGCCATCGTTAAGTTGCGCTGCAACCCGCTCGAGTAGCTCTTTAAAGGCAATGACTTTTTTGTCATTGGTCTTTGCTTGCTTAGTCGCACGCTGCAGGGCTTTTTCGACCGTTTCCATATCCGCTAAGGCTAGCTCGGTGTTAATTACCTCAACGTCAGCTAATGGATCAACTTTGCCTGAAACGTGAATGATGTCGTCGTTCTCAAAACAACGAACAACTTGAGCTATCGCATCGGTCTCACGGATGTTGGCCAAAAACTTGTTACCTAAACCCTCGCCCTTAGATGCACCTTCTACGAGGCCAGCGATATCCACGAACTGCATGGTAGTTGGTAGCACTTGCTGCGGTTTCACAATTTCTGCGAGCTTGTCTAAACGTGGATCAGGCAGAGGCACCATGCCGACGTTTGGATCGATGGTACAGAATGGGTAGTTCTCCGCCGCGATAGTCGCTTTGGTCAGCGCATTAAATAAAGTCGACTTACCCACATTAGGTAGGCCCACGATGCCGCATTTGAAACCCATAAGGTGCTCCGAAGATGTGTAAAGGGGGTAAAAATAAGGGCGCAAGAATACCGGAAAAGCTAGCGTCGAGCAGCCCAAAAGCATTGTTTAGACAAGAAAAAACCGCCTTTCGGCGGCTTTTTCAGGATCGATCAGCGATTACACGCAACCGGTAGGCTTTGGTAGGCCGCCGTATTTGGTGATTGGCTTCATAGGACCTGTCATCCACATTTTGAAGACTTCTTTCTGATCCATCTTGATGTATTTTGCGAACTTACGAATCGCAGGTACAACGTTCTCATCTTCGTAGTACTGACGTGCTGCTTCGATTTGAGACCACTTCGCATCATCCAGCTCAACACCGTCAGCTTCAGCCATTGCGCGGCCGATCTCTGGGGTCCACTCATTCATGTTTAAGAGATAGCCATCGCCATCACGTTCTGGAAGATCGCTCATTATTTACTCCTAGAAACAAGCTCAAATTAGATTTAAGCATCTTATATAAGCAACAAACCCATAACCCACGAAATTACTCGGGATTATGGGTTTCTGCATGTTTGGAGCCACTTACCGGAATCGAACTGGTGACCTACTGATTACAAGTCAGTTGCTCTACCTACTGAGCTAAAGTGGCTAAGAGGGACGCATTTTAGTGCCGAGATGCCGCTGGTGCAACCTATTCGCACCCCACCTGTGAAATCTTTCCAAGTAAGGCTTCTAATTCAGCTTGTGCCTCTGGTCTACCTTTAAAAATAGCCGTCCAGGTGGTTTTTGTACGATTTCGTGGCAGCACATCGGCTGTAATGCCCAATGCACTCGCTTTTGTCGCGACTTCAGAGGCCGTTGCTTCCTTTGAGAAGATGCCAAGTGAAATTGCATTGACCATCTCGCCCTTACGGAAACGCCATACATCGGTGATGCCGCCAGCAGCGAGCTGCTCAACCACTTTGATCGCCGCCTCGCGGGATTCTTGAGCTGGCACGATAACTTTATAGCCAGCAATAAAGCTCAGCTCAGTTGATGAGGTACTCAATAAGCTGACACTGTCTGGTAGCTTGAGAGATTCGAAGGCTTGTTTATCTGACTTGGCCTCGCTCAACCAGCACACTGGTTCAACCGCTGCGGCTTCTGCCACGGGTTCAACCACCGATGTTTCAGGTGTCGACTCAACAACAGCTTGCTCAACAACAGGGGTAACTTTTTGCGGCTCTGTGACCGATTGTGTTTGAGGTGCCTTCTCCTCAGCGACCGTTTGCTGTACCTCAGCTTGTACAACGATGGGCTCTGCGACTACTTCTACCTGAGGCGCTGGCGTTTCAACGGCACGCTGAGTCTTATCCACCTCAACCTGAACGACAGACGCTTCAGTGGGTACCGCAATCAACGGAGCATCCGCTTTATCGACAGCAGGAGCAGGCGGAATAATGTTCTCAGGTTTTGCTTGCAGTGGAGTTGGCACGGCAGCCGGTAGCTCATGAGCTAAGCGTAGCTGGCCCACATCTACAGGCGGCTGCTTCGTCGTAATGCCTGGGTTCTTCCAAACCTCAAATACAACAGCAATCACAATGTTCAATGCCACTAAGGCAAAAACGATAACGCGCATTTTACTTGTTAGCCAACGCGGCTAATCCTTCAAAAACTAAATATTCTGCTTGGATGACCGGCGACGACATGTGTGTTGATAGTGCCGTTGCACCACCACCGGTCAAAATAATCGTCGCGTTGTTTGCCAAGCTTAAAGCGCACTGCTCTGCTAAGGCTGCGGTTGCAGCTGGCATCGAAAAATTCATCGTCTCAGCAGTGCTCATTGGTATTTTAACCTGTTGGGCAAGCTCTGGCTGCTCCGGAATGCAGGTATTTGTCGTCAAGGCTGATTGCGCCAGTGACAAACCCGGCAAAATATAACCGCCCTCGTGCTCACCCTGCGCGTTCATCAGATCAATCGTGGTTGCGGTGCCACTGTCGACAACGACACAGGGATAGAGGTTTCGCTCATAACAACCAAGCAATACCAACCAGCGATCAACTCCCATCGACTGAATGTCGTAGCGTGTCGTCAACTTGTCAGTATGTTGTTCAATGTTGATGCGATGACAGGTTCTCGCCATACCCACGCATTGCCCAGCAATGCGCTCTCGGAGTACCGTATCACCCACCGAACTCATCCAGACATCTCCGTCAGAGAGTGCGAGCGCATCAACTAAATGCTCAACACCTTGGCGCGGGCAGGATTTAACTTGCCCATTTTCAAGCAGTGCAAACTTTACGTTGGTATTGCCATGATCGATGAGTAAGGTCGCCATTTATCTACCCTAAGCGAAGACTGAGCTCGCCGCCATAAAAGACTTGCTCACCTGAATCTGTTTCTAAACGCAGCCCACCATCCTCAGCGATACCACGACAAATACCGTAATGCGCAATACCAGGACCGGTTAAGGCCACACGTCGATTCTTGAAAGCATCGAATTCTGGCCAGCGATCGACAAAACCTTTCAAGCCTGTTTGTTCAAAGTCTTTTGCCATGCGAATCACAGCAGATATAAGTCGAGCTGCCAATACATTGCGACTTTCAGCCACTTGCTGTTCGCGCAAACTGGTGATCGGTTGGTCTATAGATGCTTGATCTAAGCTTTGGTGATCAATGTTGATGCCCACACCAATCACCGCCATAGCGCCCGCCGTGGCTTCGCCGCTGACTTCGATCAAAATACCGCCAAGCTTTTTATCTTCAGCATATAAATCATTCGGCCATTTGAGTTGAGGTGTTCTAAGACCTGCTGACTTAAGCACCTCAGCGATCACAATACCGGTAGCTAAACTTAGGCCCGCTAATTGATGAATGGGTAAAGCGAAACGATAGGCTAATGAAAAATAAAGATTACTGCCGTAGGGTGACTGCCATACCCGACCACGGCGACCACGACCTGCTGACTGATGCTCAGCCAACCATGATGCAGATTTTGTTGTCATTTCTGCAAGCGCCTGTTGCGCCATGGCATTAGTTGATTCGGTTGATGCCACTAAAGTGAATACATCTGGCCAATCAAGCTGTTGCTCTACAACCGCGGCCTCAATCTTTGATGAATCCAAAAGCTCAATTGGGCGTCGTAGACGATAACCTCGTCCGCTCACGGCATCGACAGTGAGACCGGTGACTTGGCGTAGTTTATCAACCTGCTTCCAGACTGCGCTGCGCGTACACCCCATCACTTCAGCAAGCGCTTCACCTGAATGAAACTTGCCGTCTGATAAGAGAGATAGCAGCTGCTGCATTAGGTTATTGGCTAGATGCTAGCCAAGCCTCACGACGCGTTTTTACTGCATCATCTAATTGATCGTCTGCAATCCAGTACACATCAATAGTGTTCGCTGAACCTTCTTCGATGCGGATCTTTGTGGTGTGTAATAGATCACGGCGGAAATAGGTCACTTCGACTTCGGCACCCACGCCATGGCGTTCTAACAACCCTAAAATGTTATCGCAGGTGAGCTTTTCATCATTCATCGCGATCAATAGGTCATTGGCACTTAAGCCTGCACGATACGCCATGCTATCTTTTTCAACATACGTTAACGGCACACCATGATCGGCTTGCGACCAACGCGCACCTAAACGAATCACAGATTTCGTTTTATCTTTTGGTGTTGGCAAACAACGGCCCGTATCACTGGTCTTGCCGGTTGTGCGGCGAATTAATCCAACGCCGACTTTGGCAAACCAATCATCTAGCGGCAGCTCAGCTGTGCCGTAGATGTACTGCTCAAAGAATTCGTGTGGCGAAGTTCCCGCAACATTTTCGATGACTGATTCAAAGGCATCCTCTGGCACACCTTTTTCATCACGACCATAGTGTTGCCATAGATAGCGCATCACATCATCGAGTGTTTTTTGCTCTTGCGTAACATCACGAATCCACATATCCAAACCAAAGGAAACCAAACCACCTTTGTTGTAATAACTGACAATAACGTTTGGCGCATTCGCATCTTGTAGATAGAACTTAGTCCACGCATCAAAGCTCGACTCGGCAACTGATTGACGCTCACGGCCACGCGTACGACTTAGGCGCGTCATCGCTGATGCCAACATGGTTAGATAATCGTTTCGCTCAATGGCACCACAACGCACGATGCCGAGCTCATCGTAGTAAGAGGTAATCCCTTCAAAGGCCCACAGCAATTGGGTATGCGCTTCTGATAACAAGTCAGACTGCTGTAACACCTCGGGCTTAATGCGCTTTACATTCCATAAGTGGAAATATTCATGACTGCACAGCGCAATAAAATTCCGGTAGCCATCTGATTGCGCTTTCAGTGCTTTAGTTGGTAGGTCTGAACGCTTCGAGATCAAACTGGTGCAGTGTTTATGCTCCAATCCACCGAAGCCTTCGCCAATCGCTAAGGTCATAAACAGATAACGATCAGTAGGTAACTCGCCAAACATCGCCACATGCTCTGCACAGGCTTTTTGTACATCGGTACAAATTCTATCGAGATCAATCTGATCTGCATCGGTGAATGCCATCTCGTGTGGCACACCATTTACCTCAAAGGTACCTGACTGCTGCTCACCAATTTCAACAGGGTTATCAATTAGCTCTTCATAATTAGCTGCAAGATAATCACCAAAGCCACGGTCATCGACTTTTTGTTCAGGCAATGTGGTGCTGACATTCCAGTGCGCCGCTTTGATACGCGAAATTGTTAAAGCATGAGGTTCATCTTGCCTTGATGCCACACGCAAGAAAACCGCCGGGCCATTGAAATAACCGCGAGTGCTATCAAGAAAGGCGGTGCGCACCGAAAGATCAAAAGCATAAACGCGATATGTGACGGTAATTTCACCCTGAGCATTCAGTGCCCAACGCTGCTTATCTAATTTTTTGAGGGCAACAACTTGTCCTTTCTCATCTACCGCTTTCAAGTCATGTAGATGTTGCGCAAAGTTGCGCACCATGTAGCTGCCAGGAATCCATGAGGGCAATTCCAAACATTCATCACCCTTCGCAACAAACGTTAAGCTAACGCCAAATTCATGTGCGGCTGGGTCGGAACATTCAATCTGATATTTCATGAGTTATTGTCCAGCGGTCGAGCAATCAATCCGCTTGTAGATAAAGTGACTTCATAGCTTTGATTATCGCGCATTGGCAGATAAACGCTCGCACCATAAGCAGCATCAACACCCGGCAAACGTTTCACCAGTTGCTCTAGCTCATCCCAACGCCAACTTGTATTCGCTGAGAGATCGATGGTTGTCGGCATTAGGGCTTGTGCTGACGTGATTTCAGTATAACGAGACCCCAATCGCTCCAATCGATAAAGTGTGTGTTGCCCCATACTATTTGCAAGCGCTGTGAACTTAATAATCTTGGCATCAAGCTCCCACTCATCACCTAACAGGGTGTATGTATGTAACTTGCCATTCTGTTCGGTTAGACGGACGTAATACTGTTGAGGTGACAACTGTTTAAAGCTCAACACAGCGACTGGCTCTTCAAGTGTCAGGCGATGAAAGCCCCATAAGCTCATTACTGTAACGACGGACAAAATACCAACAGGTAAAAATAAGAGTGCCGTACGTTTGAAAAGCCATTTAAACATGACGATATTGTAACCACCTGAGGTTGACTTATCTTACGAGCAAGAAAAAACCCCGACCGCGTTAGCGATCGGGGTTTTTGATTAAAGCCTGGCAGTGACCTACTCTCACATGGGATCTCCCACACTACCATCGGCGATACACTGTTTCACTTCTGAGTTCGGGATGGGATCAGGTGGTTCCAATGCTCTATTGCCGCCAGGCAAACTGTTCGAAATATCGCCATAAAGCGCTATTTCATATTTGGTTTAATTTTCAAAGGCGTACATGTCATGTTGTAACACGACACCCAAAATCTTTGGGTGTTATATGGTCAAGCCTCTCGAGCAATTAGTACAAGTTAGCTTCATACATTACTGCACTTCCACACCTTGCCTATCAACGTTGTAGTCTTCAACGGCTCTACAGGAACTTACGTTCAGTGAGAATTTATCTTGGAAGGGGCTTCCCGCTTAGATGCTTTCAGCGGTTATCCTGTCCGAACATAGCTACCCGGCAATGCCACTGGCGTGACAACCGGAACACCAGAGGTTCGTCCACTCCGGTCCTCTCGTACTAGGAGCAGCTTTCCTCAATTCTCAAACGCCCACGGCAGATAGGGACCGAACTGTCTCACGACGTTCTAAACCCAGCTCGCGTACCACTTTAAATGGCGAACAGCCATACCCTTGGGACCGACTTCAGCCCCAGGATGTGATGAGCCGACATCGAGGTGCCAAACACCGCCGTCGATATGAACTCTTGGGCGGTATCAGCCTGTTATCCCCGGAGTACCTTTTATCCGTTGAGCGATGGTCCTTCCACACAGAACCACCGGATCACTAAGACCTACTTTCGTACCTGCTCGATATGTCTATCTCGCAGTCAAGCAACCTTATGCCTTTGCACTAACCGTACGATGTCCGACCGTACTTAGGTTACCTTCGTGCTCCTCCGTTACTCTTTGGGAGGAGACCGCCCCAGTCAAACTACCCACCATACACTGTCCCCGACCTAAGTCTGGGTTAGAACTTCAAACATACCAGGGTGGTATTTCAAGGTTGGCTCCACCGAATCTGGCGATCCGGTTTCAAAGCCTCCCACCTATCCTACACAAGTAGGCTCAAAGTCCAGTGTAAAGCTATAGTAAAGGTTCACGGGGTCTTTCCGTCTAGCCGCGGGTACACAGCATCTTAACTGCGATTTCAATTTCACTCAGTCTCGGGTGGAGACAGTGTGGCCATCATTACGCCATTCGTGCAGGTCGGAACTTACCCGACAAGGAATTTCGCTACCTTAGGACCGTTATAGTTACGGCCGCCGTTTACTGGGGCTTCGATCAAGAGCTTCGCTTACGCTAACCCCATCAATTAACCTTCCAGCACCGGGCAGGCGTCACACCCTATACGTCCACTTTCGTGTTTGCAGAGTGCTATGTTTTTAGTAAACAGTTGCAGCCACCATTTCACTGTGGCCCTCCAAAGCTTGCACTAAGGAGGGCGTACCTTCTCCCGAAGTTACGGTACCATTTTGCCTAGTTCCTTCACCCGAGTTCTCTGAAGCGCCTTGGGATACTCACCCTGTCCACCTGTGTCGGTTTGGGGTACGGTCTATACGGTGGGGCTATTTCCTGGAACTCCTACACCAGCCTTACAACCATCGCGTAAGACTGATTACCGGAATCCGTCACTCACCACCAGGTACAGGAATATTAACCTGTTTCCCATCGAC
>Ga0255769_10000121_pt1:80000-87176 | contig 87176 bp, 85 predicted proteins | sample 041ome_9_FD_179637 | JGI IMG/M metagenome (GOLD analysis project Ga0255769, IMG submission 179637) | Coastal salt marsh microbial communities from the Groves Creek Marsh, Skidaway Island, Georgia - 041413US metaG (version 2) | ecosystem: Environmental > Aquatic > Marine > Intertidal...
TTAAGCTGTAACACCAAGTATGCGCGATTACTATCACGATCCAGTTCTTAGTGCTCGACACCCTCGTCGACTGTTTTTGATTCGTGGCGCTATTGTTCTTGGACTTGTTCTGCTTTTTATTCTGCTCTCTAACTGGCTACTCAGTGATGAAGCCTCCTTAGAAGAGCAGCCACCAGAATACTTATCGCAAAGCCTAGTTCTCCCTGGCCAGCAGCCCACACCAGTGGAAACACCCGTTGCCCCATCACAAGAAATACTCCTTGAGCCTGCTGTAGAAACTGACCCTCTCAAGTGGGTCGATTACACCATTCGTAATGGTGATTCTCTCGCTTCAATCTTTAAAAAGCGCGGTTTGAGCGCATCACTACTCCACAAAATTGTTACGAGCTCAAAAAAAGCAAAGCAGCTAGCGGACATTAAACCGAAACAAACCCTGCAATTTGGTTACGCCGAAGATAAGTCACTTGCAAGTCTTAAATGGTTACGCGATCCGTTAAACAGCTTGGTGATCGAGCTAAACCCTGAGAGCATTTCAGCTGAGTGGCACCAAAAACAAGTTGATGTGCGTATTGCGAGCGCAGCAGGAATTATCACTAGTTCTTTATTTGAGAGCGGCATTCAAGCAGGCCTTAACGACGCACAAATCATGGAGCTTGCTGCGCTGTTTGGATGGGATATCGATTTTGCACTCGACATTCGTGAAGGCGACGCCTTCCGGGTGATCTTTGAAGAACACTATGTCGACGGTTATAAGTTTCGTGATGGTCCAATCATCGCTGCAGAGTTTGAAAACCGTGGCGAGTCATTTAATGCTTATCGTTTTATAGATGCTGATGGCAACATCGCTTACTACGATGTCGAAGGCCACAGTAAGCGCCGCGCCTTTATCCGCACTCCGATTAAATTCGCTCGGGTGAGCTCGCGCTTTACCAAAAAACGCTGGCATCCGGTGCTCAAGAAATGGCGCTCTCATAAAGGTGTTGATTACGCCGCGCCTACCGGCACCCCAATTAAAGCAACCGGTGCGGGCAAAGTAGCCTTCAAGGGATGGAAAGGTGGTTATGGCCGCGTGGTGATTTTGCAGCATGGCAGTAAGTACCAAACCGTCTACGGCCATATGTCGAAATTCGCCCGACTCAAAAATGGTGATCGCGTTAAGCAAGGCCAGACCATTGGCTATGTTGGCAAAAGTGGCTTAGCTACCGGCCCACATCTCCATTACGAGTTTCGCATCAACGGCGTTCACCGCAACCCGCTGACCATCAAGCTACCCAAAGCTCAAGCACTCGCAAAATCCAAGCTGCCGCAATTCAATGAATACATTGCTAAATCACGAGCTCAACTTGAGGTCTTGCGTACACAGCCTAATATCGCGTTGAATGAGCTATGAGTGAATCATTACTTTATATAGGTTTGATGTCCGGCACTAGCATGGATGGTATCGATGCCGCGCTCGTAGACTTTTCATCAGCCACACCATCTATTGTAAAAACTGCATCACTTAACTGGTCGCCAACACTGAAAGAAAAACTGAGCACGGCAGCGGCTGGTGGTTTCCTTACTGCAAACCAGTGGGGCGAGCTTGATAGCGAGGTTGGTCAAGCCTTTGCCGATGCGGCTATTGAAGTCAGTCAAGGTGTAAAGGCTATTGCAGCCATTGGCTCTCATGGACAAACCGTCGCACACCAACCTAACGGCGCGAATGGTTTTAGCGTGCAATTAGGTAACGCCAACATCATTGCCGAAAAAACCGGCATTACCACAGTGGCCGATTTTCGACGTCGCGATATCGCGGCAGGCGGACAAGGTGCTCCATTAGTACCACCCTTTCACGCCGCTATTTTTGGTGATGCAAATAAACACCGAGTGATCGTGAACATTGGCGGCATTGCCAACATTACCTCATTGCCATCAGACAACAACATCATCGGTTTTGATACCGGCCCGGGTAACCACTTAATGGACAAGTGGATTGCACTTCATCAAGGCGTGTCATTTGATCAAGCGGGTCATTGGGCATCAACCGGCACTGTGATTCCCGACTTACTCGAACAACTTTTGAGTGACCACTATTTTTCTCAAGCTGCACCTAAGAGCACAGGTACAGACATCTTCTCTTTAAATTGGCTAAATCAACATTCACCCAATGGCGCTGCTGAAGATGTGATGGCAACACTCCTCGAGCTCACGACTCAAAGTATCGCGAAAGGCACCCAATCCCTAGTCACACCTGTCGATGAGGTGTTTGTCTGCGGAGGCGGCGTACACAACCGTGCTTTGATGGATCGGTTAACGAGCCTTTTAAAAGCACCCGTCAACTCAACCGCCGCACTTGGTGTTGATCCAGATTGGGTGGAAGCAATTGCATTTGCTTGGCTAGCTAAGCAAACGATGGAACAACAGCCTGGAAATCTCTCAAGTGTTACCGGCGCTAGCGGCCAACGCATACTGGGCGCTATCTATCAGGCATAAAAAAACCCCGCGATGCGGGGCTTTCTTATTTAGTCTGGTTTACACCGAGAAGGATGAACCGCAACCACACGTGGTTGTCGCGTTTGGATTACGAATCACAAACTGCGCACCCTGCAGGCCTTCGCTGTAATCAACTTCCGCACCCATCAAATACTGAATACTCATTGGATCGATGAGCAACTTAACACCGTCTGTCTCAATCGCCTCATCACCTTCAGCGATGGTCTCATCAAACGTAAAGCCGTACTGGAAACCTGAGCAACCGCCACCCTGAATATAGATGCGCAACATCAAATCAGGATTGCCTTCTTCTTTAATCAGATCAGCAACTTTTTTTGCTGCCGCTGATGTAAATACCAGTGAACCTTCTGCTGCTTCACTCATTGTTCAAATCCTCAATGGCAGGCGCCTTATCAAGCTCTGCACTATTTTTAACCGACATAGCATCCCATGCCGCCTTAGTTACCTTAACTAGATTACCAATAACTTCGGCGCCCATAGCCATTTCAAGCTTATGGTAGTAAACATTACCGGTGATTTTTGCTGAAGAACCTAACTGCACTGCATGAGAGGCGTAAAGGTCGCCCGTAATTGTGCCATTGGTCATTAATGTTTCAGCGTAAACATTACCGTCAACAACACCGTTTTCACCAATACTCAGACTCGACTTTGACATCTCATTTGGAAAAACATTGCCATTCACTTTGCCGTCAATGTGCATACCCTGGTGATAACACATACCACCACTAACCAAGGTATCTTGGCCAATGACCGTAGTGACTGAACAAGGCTTTGCCTTTTTGAAGCCGAACACTAGTTAGTACCTAAATCCACAACCTGATCGAAAGATTTAAATCCTCTACCACGAGGATTTACCGTAATGAGCCAAGATTGTGCCTCAACACCCGCAGGTATGGAAACATTGCCCTTAAAGTCTTGGAATTGACGAAAACCCATTTTGTGATTTTTTGCGCCTAACTCTTTAGCCGTTAGCAACACCGGCTTACCGTCTTTTAGCCCCTTGAGGCTTACTGAAAAGACACCTTCCACCCGTATAGAATCAGAGGAAAGCTTGGTTAACTTAGCCTTATAGCTCGCCCTACCATCTTCAATCGGGGTAAAGCTCGCTTTAGATAAAGCCAACTTTCTTACATCACCAGAGACTAAGGTTTTAAGAACGTCGATTTCTTTTTTAAGCGCTTGATTCTGGCCTTCAAGCTCCATTATTAAACGTTTGGTTTCTTTGTCTGCTGACTGACCCACTTTGGAGCCTTGTTGCTCACGCGCTAATTGATCTAACAATTGATAACGCGCTATCTCAGAGAGCTCTATGGTTTCCTCAGCAAACTTCAACTTAGCTTTTTGCTGCTGATCAAATTTGCTCGCATACAAAAAACCCAGAACAAAGACGCTCGCCAATATCACCAAACCCAACAGCACGAAAACAGCTGGATGTACTCGTCGCGCCAAAATAACAGGCGCTTCGGTTTTGATGGGCGAGACTAAAGGCATGGTTATGGCAGCAAAGCCACCTGCTCCAAACCAGCACGCTCATCAAAACCAAACATTAGGTTCATATTTTGGATAGCTTGACCAGCTGCGCCTTTGGTTAAGTTATCAATGACCGAAAGCACGACCACGGTGTTTTCACCTTGTGGCTGATGAACGGCAATGCGGCAATGATTCACGCCACGCACGCTACGAGTCTCAGGATGTTCACCTGCCGGCAATACATCAACAAACGGCTCATTTGCGTAACGCTCTTCAAACACCTTTTGCAGATCCACACCTTGCTTAACCAACTGCCCATACAAGGTCGCATGAATCCCGCGAATCATCGGCAATAGATGTGGCACAAACGTCAAACCTACTTTTTGATCTGTTAACCAACTTAGCGTTTGTTTAATTTCAGGTAGGTGACGATGACCTTTAACGCCATAAGCCTTAAAGCTCTCACCCACTTCGCCCATCAACATACCAACACTTGCGCCACGACCAGCACCACTCACACCGGATGCACAGTTCGCAATCAAATGTGATGGGTCAACCAAGCCCTGCTCAACCAACGGCATAAAGCCCAAAGCAGAGGCGGTTGGATAGCAACCAGGGTTAGCCACGAGTTGCGCACCTTTAATATGCTCACGATTCAGTTCAGGCAAACCATAAACTGCAGCTTTCAAGACATCCACACAGTCATGCGGCATGCCATACCACTTCTCCCAAACCGCAGGATCTTTTAAACGGAAGTCAGCTGCTAGGTCGATTACCTTCACGCCCGCCTCTAAAAGCTCAGGCGTCATCTTCATCGCGGTGCCATTCGGTGTCGCAAAAAACACCAAGTCACATTGCGACAGACTTTCAAAATCAGGTTCGGTAAAAGGCAGATCGATATGCCCACGTAAACTGCCGTAAAGCTCGCTAACTTTTTTACCGGCTTCAGAACGCGAAGTGATTGCTGCCAGCTCAACCTCAGGATGAGTTGCCAATAAACGCAGCAATTCGACACCGGTATAACCCGTACCGCCAACTAAACCGATTTTCTTCATGAACGTAATCCAGCTGAATCAAAACGTTATTTTATCCTGAAGCTGACCTGCTTCGCAGCCAAAGTTCCAAAGCGTCAGTGCTACACTCGCCACATGAAACAACACCTTCGCCGCACTCGTCGCAAACTGCTGTCGCCAAGAGCTTGGAAAGTCCGCTTAGTTTTCTGGCTTGGCGCGGTCATCGTGGGTGTTATCTGTGCCTTATTCGCAGAACTTGCCGAATGGGCCAACCACGTCTTTTTATTGCTCGCTAAGCAACACCCTCATGCCCCTCTGGTGATCACACCATTAGCCATGATGGGTATCACATGGCTCACCATTAAATATTTCCCGGGCTCTCAAGGTAGCGGTATTCCGCAAGCCATTGCATCTCTGCAATCTGAAGCTAAGTCATCCATCCTTTCCTTGAAAATTGCTGTTGGCAAAGTCTTGCTCACAACACTTGGATTACTCAGTGGCGGCTCGATCGGCCGCGAAGGTCCGTCTGTACATATTGGTGCTGCCGTCATGTACAGCTTTGGACGTTACGCTCGCTTCCCAGCGCACTACATGGAAAACGGTCTTATCCTTGCCGGTGGTGCAGCAGGCATTGCTGCCGCATTCAACACACCACTTGCCGGCATCATGTTTGCCATTGAAGAGCTCAGCCGTCGATTTGAAAATAGAACCAGTGGCATTGTGATCATCGCTGTCGTAATTGCTGGCGTAACTGCCATGGCCATCTTGGGTCCTTATCATTACTTTGGAACTGCCAGCACTGGGCATGTACCCACCGCTGAAATTTGGGCGGCTGTTTTTCTATGCGGCATAGCTGGCGGCATGCTAGGCGGCTTGTTTGCCTCTGCACTGATACGTGGAAGTAAGGCGCTTGCACCTATGATGCGACACAAACCACTACGCATTGCTTTTATTGCAGGCCTTGCTTTAGCCGTCGTTGCTTGGCTATCTAATTACTCAGCAAGCGGTACCGGCTACATCGAGGCTAAAGCGATCTTGCAACAAACGGCAGAACACGACCCTTGGTACCCACTTGCCAAGATGGGAGCCACCCTAGCGTCCTATTTAACTGGAATACCTGGTGGTATCTTTGCACCCTCGTTAGCTGTTGGCGCTGGGGTGGGTGCAGATCTCGGACAATGGCTTCCAGTTGCACCACTGTCAGCGATGATTTTGCTTGGCATGATTGCTTACTTCAGCGGCGTTGTTCAGTCACCGCTCACCGCCTTTGTGGTTGTGATTGAGATGACTGCAGAACGTGATTTGATCCTGCCGTTACTCGCCACATCTTTTATTGCTTACGGCGCTTCACACCTAGTAAGCCCTCAGCCGCTGTATCACACCTTGGCACAAGCCTTTTTAAACTCTAACTCGCCAAGCAAAACCTAATTTAACGTAAATCCCGATTGGCCGAGATAACTCACTCGCACAATCACAGAGAAACTTATGGATACCGTCGACCTCATTGCTCTCACACTAGGCGCCTCTTGGGCTTCTGGCATCAATTTATATGCCGCCATGTTGGCACTAGGCTGGATGGGCAGTACGGGGCAAGTCGACCTACCCCCTGGATTAGAAATTTTGGCGAACCCGATGGTCATGATGGCCGCAGGTGCGATGTACTTTGTGGAATTCTTTGCGGACAAAATTCCCGGCGTCGACACCGGTTGGGACACCTTACAAACCTTTGTTCGCATACCCGCAGGCGCCATGCTCGCAGCAGGTGCCGCTGGCGGCATGGATATCGGTCAAGCAGGAGAGCTTGCAGCGATGATACTCGGTGGCTCACTGTCTGCCGCAACCCATGCCACCAAGATGGGCACACGTGCAGTAGTGAACACCTCGCCTGAGCCCTTCTCCAACTGGACCCTCTCGATTGGTGAAGACATTGCAGTAATTGGTGGCATGTGGGCAGCGCTAAACCACCCTGTGCTATTCATCATTGCGCTGATCGCGTTCATCGTTCTGATGATTTGGTTGTTACCTAAAATCTGGCGCGGCATTAAAGCGATCGCACGCAAAATCGCTAGCTGGTTTGGTCGAAAAGAACCCACAACATCATCCGAATAACGGTAGGATGTTTGAAATTCATTTTCAGACATCACCATGAGTCGTTTTATCCAAGGACTGATCACTTTCATACTCGGCGCTGTCGTCATTG